>Ga0209417_1000083_pt1 | contig 262326 bp, 197 predicted proteins | sample RifGroF2_FD_184002 | JGI IMG/M metagenome (GOLD analysis project Ga0209417, IMG submission 184002) | Groundwater microbial communities from Rifle, Colorado, USA - Groundwater F2 (SPAdes) (version 2) | ecosystem: Environmental > Aquatic > Deep subsurface > Groundwater | place: Rifle, Colorado... | reverse complement strand
ATCTTTGTATTACCCAAAAAGAAAATACCTCAAAAGCCAGGGGTAGTATTATTCACTGCCCTTGCTTTGAGGAAATATTTTCAATAGGCTCTGCAACAACTAACAAAGGGAGTTTTATTCATAGGAGTTCCCGGCTCTTTTGAACACTGAATATAGAACAAGGAAGTGAGAATTTCGAAGTGTACTTAATTAAAACTTTCTTCTTACTTCAAATTACCTTGTTCCTTGTTCATGATTCAATTTCGTGCCTTCGTGGCAAAATCAAATTCCGCGTCTAAAAATCCAGCTTATTCAGCAGATCGTCGCTGACGAGGTTCGGCAGAGTAACGGTCAATCCGGGATTGGCTTCCATGGCTCGTTTGATGGCGAATGTGGCGTTCGGATTGCGGGCCCAGTTGCGGCGCGAGATGCCATTATTTACATCCCATAAAAGCATGGACTTCAATCGGCGATCGGCATCAGCACTGCCATCGAGCAACATGCCGAAACCACCATTGATGACTTCACCCCAGCCAACACCCCCGCCATTGTGCAGCGAAATCCAGGTAGCGCCACGAAATCCGTCGCCTACGAAATTTTGCACAGCCATATCGGCAGTAAAACTGGAACCGTCATAAATATTGGAAGTTTCGCGAAAAGGGCTGTCAGTGCCCGATACATCGTGGTGGTCGCGACCGAGAACAATGGGTGCCGAAATTTTCCCTTCTTTAATGGCGTTGTTGAATGCTTCGGCAATATTGATCCGGCCTTCGGCATCGGCATACAGAATGCGGGCCTGCGAGCCGACGACGAGTTTGTTTTTCTGCGCTTCGCGTATCCAGTGAATATTGTCTTTCATCTGCTGGCTGATTTCGTCGGGCGAAGTGGCTGCCATTTTTTCGAGCACTTCGGCTGCAATGTTGTCCGATAATTCCAGGTCTTCTGGCTTGCCCGAGGTACATACCCAGCGGAAAGGACCGAATCCGAAATCGAAACACATTGGGCCCATGATGTCCTGAACGTAGCTCGGATAGCGGAAAGTGCCATCTTCTTTCATAATATTGGCGCCTGCACGCGAAGCTTCAAGCAGGAATGCATTTCCATAATCGAAGAAATACGTTCCGCGTTCACTGTGCTTATTGATAATGTCGGCCTGACGTCGCAGACTTTCATATACTTTTTCTTTGAACAATTCCGGCTGTTCCGCCATCATGATATTTGATTCTTCAAAGCTCATTCCGGCAGGATAATATCCGCCTGCAAACGGGTTGTGGAGCGAGGTCTGATCGGATCCGATGTGAACAAAAATATTTTCTTTGTACAGATGTTCCCACAGATCTACAATATTTCCGACGTAGGCAATTGAAAGAGCTTCTTTGTTTTTTACCGCTTCGGCAGTACGTTTGGTGAGGGCATTGAGATCGGAGAATATTTCATCGACCCAGCCCTGATCGTATCTTTTATATGCAGCAGCAGGATTCACTTCTGCTACAATGCCCACTACGCCTGCGATTTTAGCGGCTTTGGGTTGAGCGCCTGACATTCCGCCAAGTCCTGAACTTACGAAAATCATTCCGCCCAGACCTTCGCCTTTGGCAGCTTTCATGCGGCCAGCATTGAGTACAGTAATGGTAGTGCCGTGAACAATTCCCTGTGGTCCAATGTACATATACGATCCGGCGGTCATTTGTCCATACTGCGACACGCCCATAGCATTCATGCGTTCATAGTCGTCGCGCGAGCTGTAATTCGGAATCACCATACCGTTGGTGACCACCACGCGGGGAGCATCTTTATGACTTGGATACAAGCCCATCGGATGTCCGCTGTACATGGTCAACGTTTGTTCGTCGGTCATGGTGGCCAGATACTGCATGGTGAGCAGATACTGAGCCCAGTTCATAAAAACTGCACCGTTTCCGCCGTAGGTAATAAGTTCTTCGGGATGCTGTGCCACCGCGGGATCAAGGTTGTTCTGAATCATGAGCATAATAGCTGCTGCCTGACGCGATTGTGCCGGATACTCGCTCACCGGGCGGGCAAACATCGGATAATCAGGCATGAAACGATACATATAAACACGACCGTATTTTTTGAGTTCTTCGGCAAATTCGGGAGCCAGTGTGGCATGCCAGCTTTCGGGAAAATAGCGCAGCGCGTTGCGGATGGCTAATTGTTTTTCTTTTTTAGTAAGAATGTCCTTACGCTTTGGGGCGTGATTGGCATTGGGGTTATACGGTTTCGGAGCAGGCAATTCATCTGGAATGCCTGCCATGATTGCTTTTTTGAATTCTTCGGGGGTCATAGCGCAATATTTTGGATGGACAAAATTAGAAAAAACAATCGAGAGATTTCAAGACTTTAAATGAATGGTTATATAATGGACAAAAAAAGGCTGCCAGGGAAGGGCAGCCTTTCAATTGAATAAGAAAAAAATTATTGTCTGATAAGTCGGTATGCGAACTGTTTTGTTTCGCTGGTGATTATTAGTTGATACAATCCTTTGTCAAGTGACTGTACATTGAGCTGGTAATTGTAGCCATTTTCAGCACTGACAATTTCCTTCAGAACAATACGTCCCTGAGCATCGGCAATGGCAATGGTTGAGTTTCCTTCGAGAATGCCGGAAGGAATTTCAATATTGACAAAGTCATTTGCCGGGTTTGGATAAATGTTGATGAGATTCGCATCCGGATCATTTATGCCAGTGCAGCTGTCAACAATGACGGTAATCTGATCTGTCAGCGTACAACCAAATGAGTCGACAACCTCAACGGTATAGACTCCGGCCGTGTTTGTAACGTAAACATTCCAGTTGTTGTTTACACCGTTCCACGTATAAGATTCATAGCCTATTCCGGCATACAGAGCCACGGATTCATTTATGCAAATCGTAGTGTCGCTTGGTCCAAGGTCAATTACATTTACAAATGCATTTACTTCGGCATAGCAACCGAAAGGAAAACCAGGATTTTGGTGTATTGAGTCCGTCGCATTGAGATATACGCCGGTTTCGCTTGATCCGCTCCACTGGCTACCACCTTCGAAATGCAGGTACCATCTGTTATCCCATGGAGAATACGTGATTGTTGAACAATCACTCAGATCTGAAAATACAGCAGCGGTGTCAAGATCACCGTTTGTCAGATTCAATCTCATCAGATTAGAACTATTGTAATCGCGATAAACAACATGGTAATCATTTCCGTCATATTCGGCAATGCCCCAGTCGGCCCAGTTTTCCGTACCGTATGTATCGGCAGAATAAGAGTCACCAAGATCATTTACGCTCCCGGTGGCGTTGTTCACAACATAGAAGTGTCCATTGATTCCCGAATATAGAACGGTGAATCCGTATCCGGCATAAATGCCGCTGTAATCGGATCCATATCCCATAGTAATTGTCGTCTGTAAAGTCAGAGTCTCAATAACATTCATATTTGAATCCAGAGATTGGAACGAATTGACATAATAAGTGCCTCCGTTGGTGTTGCTGTTTCCGTCCCAAAGTGACAACAGCTTTCCTGATTTTAGATCACTGAATAATCCGTCATTGAGATTGAAAAATGTCCCCGTTGCTGGATCGAGATCATGATTGAATCGGCCAATTCCATCATCAGCCAGAAAATATACATGATCAGGAGTTACAGCGATACCACCTCTATCGTCACCAATAAGCGCATCGAAATCGACCAAAACTGCTGCAGTGTCTGCAAATGAAGTCACCATGAAGTAATCTTCTGAAACAGAGTTCTGAACATAATAAGTCGTGGTTTGAGATAGAGCTGGGGTTAGAAAATTACTTCCTGAGTCAATGGGGCTTGATAGTGGATTTGTGAACCAATATGCATAGTTAGGATAAGCAAGATGTAGATTGGCAACGGTATTTGGACACACTGTTGTGTCGGATATGATTGGAATAGCCTCAATAGTTACGCTTTGATGGTCAATAGTAACACAGCCGATTCCGTCAGTTGCCTGATAGCTTATTTCGTAAAATCCTGGTGCAAGTCCAGATGGATTAAAAGAGCTTCCGGATACCCCGGGACCAGAAAATGTTCCACCTGCTGGTGTTCCTGATAACGTAATTGTTTCCACATAAGGGCAAAATGAAGTGTCACCCATAGAGATTTCTGCAAGTGCAACCGGGACGCCGAAGGTGCAATAATTATAACTCAGGCGCAAACGAGCATGGTTTGCAATACAGAACATGTCAACTTCGCTTGAAGGCAGTAGCTGAAAATGAACATTTCCGCCCGATGTCCATGCTATAATAGAATCAGCGGGGATCATGATTTTAAAAGAATCCGGGGTGCAGTCGTTGCCGTTGCTGGGAGTTTGGCCAATGTTTGTCCAATTAGATGAAAACACTTCCATATATTCAGCATTGTCTCCGTTATCAATCTGATAAATCAGGCATAACTCTGCATCGCCCCAAATTCCTGGCGTAACAGGAATGCTGTAATTGAGCGTGTCTCCATAATTTACAATGGTATCATAAGGAGTCAGGTACTGATAAACCTGAGCATTAGCATTAGCCCAGGTAATTGCTGCAAATAGCAGAAGTAAAATTTTCTTCATAGTGTATTATTTTTAATTCGTTACAAATATATGAACATTAATGTAAAAATCCATGTTATTTTAAGATAGAAGAGTAAAAAACATCAATCAAATGAGTTTTTTGTTGTTTTATTAACAGATCATTGTACTGCATCCACGAATAACGCTGAAATCTACTCTGCCGGTGATTTTGAATGACCCGTCTTCATGCAGGATCCCGCTGTCGTCGGTTGCCAGAAACGGGCATGAATACATGTTTGCAAGGTCGATGATGTTGATGGCACCGCTTGTTTTATTTTGCGGAGGCGACAATGGGTCGTTGATATCGCGCAGCAGAACCCGCATCCAGGGCGGACATCGAAAGCTTCCATCTGCTTTTGAATAGGCTTGACTAAGCAACTCTGTCATGCCGTATTCGCTGTGAATGGACGGAACGCCAAATGAATTTTTCAATAATGCATGTAATTCAGCTCTCGAAAGTTCTTTGCGCCGGCCTTTCATACCGCCGGTTTCCATCACAATCAGTTCAGGAAATTGCAAAGAATATTTTTCAGCAAAATCAGTCAGCGCATGAGTGACACCGATCAGAATGGTTTTTAGCTTTTTATTTTGCAGTGAATTCAGCGTTGCGAAAAGCTTTTCTTGATCGTACAAATAAAAACCGGATTCGCTTTTATTGCTTTGTTTTATCCAGTGATCGACCATATACACCAGCGATGAATGCTGTCGTTCGAGGTATCCTGGTAGCAAGGCAAGCACCACATAATCTTCGATGTTGCCATAAAAACGCTCGAAGCATTTCATTGCGGAGGCCAGATAAAGCGCAGGATCTGCGATATAGTGACGTCCGGTTTCGGTTGCAGTTGTTCCACTGGTTTCAAAAAATAAATCTGCGGTACAATTGTCCGGCAGAATTTTATTATAGCGAAAAAGATTGACCGGAAGAAATGGAATTTCGTGAACAGAGTGAACGTTTTCCGTCGTTTTTCCGATGCTTTTGCAAAAGGTTTTGTAGACGTCGTTGTGCATTTGATGCCATGAAAAAAGTTCAAGCGCAGCCTGTTCAAATTCCTTTTGGGTTTGAATCCTGAAGATATCCGAAGACAATTTTTCCAGGCCGGTCATCGTTATTTTTTGTACCTTAGTGCAAATTTTTTCAACGTGCGTTCAAAGTTACAAATATTCCTGCTTGCAGCTATCATAGGGGTTGCGCTTTACAGTTGCATTGAGCAGCGTGAATATCCGCTGGAGCCTGCAATTAAATACAAAAGTTTCACTACGGTAAAAAGTATTGCCGGGCATGACAGCATTGGGTTTCTGACCATCGAATTCACTGACGGAGACGGCGATGTAGGGCTTTCGCAAACAGATACGCTGGCTCCTTACAATCCGGGTAGCACGTATTATTACAATTTCTTTATCACTTTTTCTCAAAAAATTGATGGTGATTTTCAAGAAATTACAACCCCGTACAACAGCCGTATTCCTGATGTTAATCCCGAACATATCGATAAAGATTTGATGGGAGATATTACAATAGAGATAGATCTGAATATACTTTCGCTGGTTTTAAGCAGCGATGTTATTAAAATGAAAGCTTACATGGTTGACCGTGCGCTGCATGAGAGCAATACGATTGAGACACCTGCAATAACGCTGGATTTGCCTTAACTCTGGCGGCATGCGGCATAGGGCATGCGATCCAATGCCTAATGCCTTACGCCTTACGCCTAATACGGTGTTACCCTTGTCACCTTGCAACGTCTGTAACGATTGTAACGATTGTAACGATTGTAACGATTGTAACGGAAACATCTAAAATCAAAAATCACCCGTTCTTATAATTGAAATTATTCCGTTTGGTCGATTTTCTTACAGGTAATACTTTGTCTATCCGATAATTTGTCGTACCTTTGCACGCTCAAATTGCCTGGAGTCAGGCGGGAGGCACAATTATCAACAACAATCAGCATTTAGAGATGAGTAATCTTTCGAAACTTAGAAATATCGGCATTGCCGCGCATATCGATGCGGGGAAAACCACTGTCAGTGAGCGAATCCTGTTTTTTACAGGTGTTAACCGCAAGGTCGGCGAAACCCACGATGGGGCTGCCACCATGGATTTTATGAAGCAGGAACAGGAGCGTGGAATCACCATTGCTTCGGCTGCCATTACTGCGCATTGGAAAGAACATACCATAAACCTTATTGACACTCCGGGTCACGTCGATTTCACAATTGAAGTCGAACGTTCGCTTCGCGTGATTGATGGAATGATCGCCGTTTTTTGTGCGGTTGGAGGCGTTGAACCTCAGAGTGAAACTGTCTGGAATCAGGCCGACCGTTACCGTGTGCCGCGTATTGCATTCATTAATAAAATGGACCGCACAGGCGCCGAATTCAACGAAGTTGTTGCTCAGATGAATAAGTATCTTGACGCATCAGCTGTGCCTTTTCAGATTCCGATGGGTGCCGAGGAGCATTTCCTTGGAATGATTGACCTTATGAAAATGAAGGCTTTCACTTTCAATGAATTTGAAAGAATAGAATCAGAAATTCCGGCTGAATATGCCGATGCCGCTAAGAATGCACGTCAGCGAATTGTTGAAGTTCTGGCCGATTATGACGATACCATTGGCGACTTGTTTCTAAATGAGAAGGAAGTGTCTGATGATTTATTGATGAAAGCCGCACGCGAGGCCACCATTAAATTACTCATCACTCCGGTTTTCTGCGGCGCTGCATATAAAAATAAAGGTGTCCAGCTTTTGCTCGATGCAGTGATTGATTATCTTCCGTCGCCCATTGATATTGGTGCCGTAGTTGGTACTGATGTTGACGATCATGAAAAAATGCTCACCCGCGGACCGTCTGGTAAAGAACCGTTTGCTGCTTTGGCATTCAAACTTATAAATGACCCTTTTGTAGGTCAACAGACTTTTATCCGAATATTCTCAGGCACGCTTACAACTGGAATGGCGTTTTTCAATTCGACCAAAGGCAAACAGGAACGTGCTGGCCGCATTTTGCGTATCCGCGCGAAGGATCGCGAGGAACTCACAGAAGCAGGCCCAGGCGACATTGTTGCTCTTGTTGGACTGAAACTGGCCCGCACAGGAGACACTTTGTGTGATCTGAATAATAAAATATTACTCGAATCCATTCATATTCCGCCTGCCGTTATTGACCTTAAAATCAATCCGGCCATCCGTAAAGACCGTGATAAGCTGAGCGAAGCGCTGGCACGCCTTTGCAACGAAGATCCTTCGTTCCGGGCTCATTTCGACCAGGAAACCGAAGAAACTATTGTTTCGGGCATGGGCGAACTCCACCTCGAAATTATCATGGACCGCTTGAAAGAAGAATTCAAAGTGGACGTAGAAGTGGGCGAGCCCTCGGTTTCATACCGAGAGGCGTTGTCGATGGAAGTTGAGGGCAATTACCGTCATGTGAAGCAGTCTGGAGGTAAAGGCCAATTTGCTCATACCGTTATCCGATTTGAACCAAACGAAGGAAAAGGATTTGAATTCGTTGATAAAATCAAGGGCGGAGCCATTCCGGCTGAGTTTATTTCGTCGGTTGAGAAAGGCCTGCGTAAAGCTATGGACAAAGGACCTCTGTCGGGATTCCCTGTGGTGGATGTCAAAGCTGTACTTGTTGATGGCGGCTTCCATCCGGTCGATTCAAGCGATATGGCTTTCCAGATTTGTGCTGCAATCTGTTTTAAACAAGGCTTTTTGAAAGCCAAGCCACAGTTGCTGGAACCGATCATGAAAATTGAAGTGAACACGCCCGACGATTATATCGGCAATGTGACCGGAGACTTGAACAAACGCCGTGGAAAAATCGAATCTATGCGCCGTTATCGCAAAGGTGCACAGAAGCTCAATGGTTTTGTTCCTCTTCAGGAAATGTTTGGATATTCAACAACGCTTCGTAACCTTTCGAGCGGCCGCGCCAATTATTCAATGGAGTTCTTCAATTATCAGGCTCTGCCTGCTGCCATTCAGGAAGCAGTGATCAAGAAGCTGAACGACAAGAAAAACGGGTAAGGCGCAACGCACAAAGCTCATAGCGCATCACGGTTGATGTTAGAAGTTAACTTGTACTGTTTTTCAATACGTGAAACGAAAACACTGTCACGGATTGAAAATCCGCGCCAGTGATAGTTTTAAGCTAGCGCTATGATTTCTGTGCCTGAGTTTCTGAAGTTGCAGTTAGTACTTGACACGTCGGCATGAATGCCAAAAATTCTTACTTTTGTTGCGTAATGAAAGCAGACAAATCAAATCTGGTCATCATCGGAGCTGGGAATGTGGGAACACATCTGGCGAAGCTGTTCAGCAACCAAGGCGTTTCCGTAACGGTTGCATGCCGCGAAAATTCTATTGTTTCGCAGCGTTTCGACAATAATATTCATGTCGTTCCAATGCATGAAATTCCAATGAATGCCGATTTGTATCTGCTCACATTAAAAGATGCTGTGATTGCGGAAGTCGCATCAATGCTGCCAGACCTGAGCGGAATAGTTGCTCATACATCCGGAAGTGTTGGACTGGAGCCGCTTTCGAAGTTTCAAAGGTGCGGCGTTTTTTATCCGTTTCAGTCATTTCGCAAAGAAATTCCGCTCACGGTAATAGATTTTCCGATTCTTATTGAAGCATCAGATGCCGCTGTTGAACAGGAGCTGCTGAGTATTGCAAGTTTAATTTCATCAACGGCAATGATTGCTTCGAAAGAGGTCAGAGCGGGCATTCACACAGCTGGAGTTTTTGTCTCTAATTTTACGAATCTCATGTATTGCGCCGGATGGTCTGTTGCAGAAATGAAACAGTTTGATGCCAAAAAACTTTTACTGCCTTTGATTCAGGAAACCGCACTAAGACTTCAATACAGACAGCCTTCGGAATTGCAGACAGGACCTGCGATTCGTGATGATCGCGAAACTATTTTGAAACATCTGGATATTCTGGAGAAAAATCCTGAATTATACAGACAATACAAAGAACTTACAAATGCATTATTGAAAAAATATGGTCATGAAGAATTATCGTGAGAAGCTGAAACATATAAAAGCATTTGTATTTGATTACGATGGCGTTCTTACAAATGGGAATGTTTATCTTACAGACTCCGGGATGCAGCTGCGACAGGGCAATGTGCGCGATGGCTACGCGTTGCAGCTGGCCAGAAAAAAAGGTTTTCATATTGCCGTTATCACAGGATCTCATGACAGAGGAATTGAAAAACGTTGTCATTTTTTGAACATTGAACAGGTGTTTTTAGGTGTATCAGATAAACAAAAAGTATTTCTTGAATACCTGGAAACCTACAATCTGAAAGCGGAAGAAATTTTGTTTATGGGCGATGATTTGCCTGATTATCTGATCATGAAAATGGCGGGAATTCCATGTTGTCCGGCAGATGCATGTGAAGAAATAAAACAGGTGAGCGAATACATTTCACCGCTGCAGGGCGGGAAAGGCTGTGTGCGCGATGTGATCGAACAGGTGCTGAAGATTAAGGGAATGTGGATGGATGATGATGCGTTTCATTGGTAGGTCTCCTTCGGGGGGCTATACCTGCTGTTCGCATTTCGACGGAGTTTATCCTGCTGCCAATCCTTCGACTCCGCTCAGGATGACAGAAGCGAAACTTAGAATGACAGCGGCTGGGCTCAGTATAACAGATGTTGGACTCAGGATGATAGTGGAGAGGAATTAAATAAAACAGAGATAAAAAAGTTAATCAGTAAAAACAAATTGTAATGGCATACTTTCGTCTTTTCAGAGTTGTGAATCTGCTTATCATGGCGCTGATCATGTATTTCTTTCGCTATTTTCTTTTCGAATCGGCGCTGAATTTCGAAAATCTGGCATCACCTTTAAGTGATCTTCAGTTCGGATTGCTGGTTGGAATGTTTGTATTGCTGGCTGCCGGCGGTTATGCGCTGAACGACTATTATGATATTGGGATGGATGAAATCAATAATCCTGAAAAAACGGTTCTGCGAAAAAAGCTGCCATTATCGGCCGGACAAAACTGGTTCTTTATACTGACGGCTGCAGGATTGGTTGTTGGCTTCATTCTGGCCTTCATGCTGAAAGCAACTTCTCTATATTTTATGCCCATATTTATTGCAGCACTGTATTGGTTTTATTCGACAAAATACAAAAGAGAATTTCTGTCAGGCAATCTGGTGGTGTCATTCATGGCCGCATTGAATGTTGGAATCATTTATCTGTACTACATCATGGCATTCATCAATGCCGGAATAATTCCTGTGCTCATGATGCCGTACATCAATACAATCATGCTGATTTTTGTCGCTTTCGCATTCTATGTTACGTTTATCCGCGAAGTTGTGAAAGACATTCCGGACATGGAAGGCGACAAGGAATTCGAGTGCAGCAATATTCCCATTCGTTATGGAATTAAGACTACCCGGATTGTTCTGCTGGCAATGGCTTTTGTACTTCTCGCTGCGCTTGCCGTTTTTGCGTATTACTCAATCCAGCTCAGCAAGTCGTATCTGACCTATTATATTCTGGCTTTGCTTATCCCGTTCTGGATCTACGTTATCCGCAGCATTTGGATTGCCAGGGAGAAAAAGGACTTTAATGAGCTGGCAACATTGGTAAAAATATTTATGGTGGCTGGTGTGGTATCACTTCAGCTGCTTCATATGAGCAATCTGTGGCGATGATACTGACTGAAAGACTAAAGAATTATTCAATCGTTCTTGCATCGGGAAGTCCGCGCAGGGTCGAGCTTCTGAAAGGTATGGGCGTTGATTTTTCTATTCGCAAACTCGATATTGACGAATCTTATCCGAAAGATTTAAAAGGTTCTGAAATTGCTGTATTTGTAAGTCAAAAAAAGTCATTCGCTTTTCCCGAAAACGAAATAAGTGATATCACAATAGTCATAACTTCAGATACGATTGTCTGGCAAAATGGCTGTGCGCTTGAAAAACCGATGGACCGCACTCATGCCATCGAAATGCTGAAATCGTTGTCGGGCGCCGAACATGAGGTTTTCACAGGAGTTACTCTTCGTTCGAAAACCAAAACACATTCATTTTTCAGCCGCTCCAATGTTCGGTTCAGATCGCTCAGTCTTGAAGAAATTGAGTATTATGTTGATACCTGCAAACCCTTTGATAAAGCGGGATCCTATGGCGTTCAGGAATGGATCGGGTATGTAGCAATTGAGCGCATCGAAGGGTCGTGGTTCAATGTGATGGGTCTGCCGACTCGCATGCTGTATCAGGAGCTGGAAGCGTTTATTGAAAGCAATTGAGCTGTCTCAGTACGAAGTACAAATCCAGATTTTTACGTCTTGTTGTGAAACCTCTCCTTCTGTTATTGTGACAGTATTAGCTGGTTCATTCACAAAATATTCCTCAGTCATCACAACAAAAGTCCCGGCGGGAAGCTCCGTTGAGAGTCTGCCATTGCGGATTTCGAGACTGGTGCTGTTTAGTTTCAGTAAAACGAAACCTGGTTGTCCCATGCTGTCTGCAGCTTCTTTATTGACCAGATAAACACGGCCGTCAAATCTTTTGTAATCACGGTCCGATTCGTCAAAGACCGGCATACAGCTTCCCATTCCTAGGAACACGGTGGAGTGAATTCCGGTCGAAAAATCATCTTTACAAGACGAAACAATAAACAGAATGCTGATAATTAAGAGTAGTTTTTTCATCGCTGCAAATTTATTCGACGTGCTGCTTTACTTAACAGCAAAGTTATGTTTTTTATTGACGATTGAATCGAAAATTATAAAATAAAGTGTTACAAAAACAGCGTGCATAGCCAATGGTAATCCAGCTTCGGGGGGCACAAGCATAAAAGATGCTACGGCTGCAAATGCAGAACTTTTTGTTGTAAAAATCAGATTGGCAGCAATGATGGTTGGCTGATCAACCCTGATGCGACGCGCTATAACATTGAAAAGAAATCCGCCGCCGAACATGACGGTCGCAAAAATAAATGAGTTGATCAGAACCAGTTCAGGACTTTTCAGGATCAGGGTCTTACTCATTCCCACTATCGGCATGATGATGAGAAAAAATCCCCAATTGATTACATGACCCCGAATTTTTCCGATGGTTGGAAGTAAAGGCGTTCTTCGCAGTATGCGACTAATAATCAATGGTGCAACAATTACTGTTGTGATTATTACAATAACCGATTGCGGGCTGATCATGGAGTCGCCCAACAGCAGAAGCAAAGCCAGAGGCGTAACTAAAATTGAAATAAGATGCAGTCCGAAAACACCCGTGACCGCGAATGAGACATTGCCTTTCATTACAGCCGTAAAAGGGATTACAGAAGGTCCCGGCGGACTGATAACAAGCAGCATAATTCCTGTGATCATGAGCTTATCATCAAACAGAATCAGACCGGCTCCAAGCAACAGCAATCCGAAAACCACGAAATTCAGCAGGAAAGAAATGCCTACGATTTTTATTGTTTTGCTGAGTGGTCGCCATTCTTTGAAGCTAAATCCGGAAGTTGCAAAGACCATCACAATTGCCAGAATCCAAACAGAAACTGAGGCCAGATGCACGGTGTAATCGCCCAGAATAAATCCAAGCAATAGCGATAAAATCAGAATAAAATTTCGGTCATTAATTATTTTCAGTAGTTTATTCAGCATGAATGTTTAACTTTGGAATGCAAAATTACGCAAATGGAATTGTTTTTTCACCCCGAACTGATAAATGGCATATGCGAGCTTGGCGAAAACGAAGCCCGGCATTTGCGTGTGTTGCGTAAAAAACCGGGTGATGTAATTATTATTACGGATGGTCTTGGACATCGCGCTGAATGCGAGATTGCAGAATCAGGCCCAAAAAAGTATCTGGTATATGTAAATGAAATTCAGACAGTGACACGGCCTGAACCACGGCTGATACTGGGTGTTTCGCCGCTTAAAAATCCTGATCGTTTTGAATGGTTGGTGGAAAAATGCACTGAGAGCGGTGTAGGAACAATCGTTCCCATTGTTTGTGAGCGGACGGAATCAACACTAAAAAAAACTGATCGTTTGCAACGCATCATTCAGGCCGCGACTATTCAGTCGTTACAATTTTTTATGCCCGAAATGACGCATCCCATGAGCTTTGCGGATTTTATTAAAACATATGATGCAAAAACCAAACTCATTGCCTGGTGCGATGATGTGCCCAAAACGTCCATTCTGAATTCGTTACACGAATATGAAAACACCATTATTCTCATTGGCCCGGAAGGTGATTTTACCAAAGATGAATTTGACGTCGCTTTGCAATCAGGCTATCAGGCAATATCGCTCGGGCAAAATCGTTTACGAACCGAAACCGCTGCAGTGATGGCCGCGCACGCGTTTTATCTGATCAACAGCAAGTAATGAAAAAAATATTTTATATAGTTCTGTTTTTTCTGGCAGCATCTGGTAATGCGCAAAGCCCGGTCAAAATCGCGCTACTCAAATACGGCGGAGGCGGCGACTGGTACGCCAACCCCACTTCGTTGCCCAATCTGGTGAAGTTCTGCAATGCCAATATGGGTACCAATATCGGAACAGAAATACCAACAGTTGATCCTGGCAGCAGCGATATTTTCAATTTCCCTTTTGTGCATATGACCGGTCACGGCAACGTGATATTTTCAGTGCAGGAAGTTGAGAACCTTCGCCAATACATGCTTTCAGGAGGATTTCTCCACATTGACGATAATTATGGAATGGATATTTTCATCAGGCCACAGATAAAGAAAATATTTCCGGAGTACGAGTTGATAGAAATCCCATTCAACCATGCGATCTATCATCAGCAATTTGATTTTGCAAACGGATTGCCGAAGATCCACGAGCATGACGCAAAGCCGCCTAAGGGCTACGGCATAGTTGTGGACGGGCGCATCGTTTTATTTTATACGCATGAATGCGATTTGGGTGATGGCTGGGAGAGCCCGGATGTGCACAACGATTCGCAGGAAACCCGAGCGAAAGCGTTGCAGATGGGCGCGAATATTATTCGCTACGTGTTTAACGGTGATTAGGCGCAAGGCATGCGTCTCAGCGTCTCGCCTTCGTCGGGATAAACACCATGCGAAGGGCGCATCGCACAAGGCATAAAGCATGGGTATGCGGAGCACAACGCTGTCTACTTTTATCCCTTCGACAGGCTCAGGACAGAGCTTTTTACTTTTATCTTTTGTCTTTTGTCTTTTTTGTTACTTTTGCTTTTTTTAAGCAATGCTATTCAGTTCAGTCACATTTCTTTTTGCATTTTTGCCGCTGGTGTTGCTTTGCAATTATCTGGCGCCGAAGCCATGGCGAAATGTTGTATTGCTGGCTTTCAGTCTGATTTTTTATGCGTGGGGAAGCGTTTCTTACTCTTTGTTGCTGTTGCTTTCCATCCTGATCAATTACGGCTTCGGCCTTGTTGTAGGCCACATAATTAAGAGAGATGCAGGATCCAGAAAAAAGGCCTGGCGCTGGCTCGCGTTGGGGGTGGCATTAAACCTGGGACTTCTGATTGTTTTTAAATATACGGGCTTTTTCATGCATAACATGAATAAAGTACTGGGTTCGGGAGGGTTCGAACTTTTGCGAATTCCCAAAATATTGCTGCCTGTCGGTATTTCCTTCTTCACTTTTCAGGGATTGTCGTATCTGGTCGATGTGTATCGCGGGACCTCCGAAGTACAGAAAAAGTTTGTCAATCTGGCACTATTCGTTTCATTATTTCCTCAGCTGATTGCGGGCCCCATTGTGCGTTATCACGATGTCGATCAGCAACTGAGCAAACGGTTTTATAATCGCCGGAAGTTCTCGCAAGGCGTTGAGCGTTTTCTGATTGGTCTTGCAAAAAAAGTGATTTTGGCCAATTCATTTGCCGTTATTGCCGATGCCGCATTTGCTGCTGACCCCGGCTCTTTGTCATCGACTCAGGCCTGGATGGGAATTGTGTTTTATGGCCTGCAGATTTATTATGACTTTGCCGGATACAGCGATATGGCCATAGGATTGGGGCGGATGCTTGGATTTCATTTTCTGGAGAATTTTAATTTCCCATATATTTCAACTTCCATCCGCGAATTCTGGCGTCGTTGGCACATCTCGCTTTCCAACTGGTTTCGTGACTATCTCTACATTCCATTAGGCGGAAACAAGAAAGGACCATTCCGCACCTATTTCAATTTGTTTATCGTGTTTTTTCTTACAGGATTGTGGCACGGAGCCGGAATGAATTTTATTCTCTGGGGACTAATTCATGGATTCTTCATGATTGTGGAACGATTAGGACTTGGAAAATTTCTGAAAAAAATTCCGAAAGTATTTTCAAATGCTTATGTAGTAATCATCGTTTTGATTGCTTGGGTTCCGTTCAGAGCAGAAAATATTGGATTGTCGGTCAGATACATCAAGCGCCTGTTTGCATTCTCGTCGGAGTCAGTTGTTGATTTTTCTCAGTATTATTCAACGGTGCTTTGGTTGCTGCTTGCAATTGCGATAGTTGGAGCCTATGGTTTGTTCCCGTTGCTTTGGCAGCAAATGCTGCGTGTTTACCGCAGATTGAATTTCTTTTGGAAAAATACTTTTGCTTCAGGATACGATTTGGTTGCATTTGCATTTTTCGCATTGGTACTCATTGTTTCCACAGTGATTCTTTTGTCCGGTTCTTATAACCCGTTTATTTATTTCAGATTCTGATGAAAAAACCGGCAACATATAATTCACCTGTAAGGCGCATCCGAAGCTACCTGCTGAGCATTGTATTCATTGTTGCCATCATAATTCCTGCTGTAAACATTTTCGTTGAAATAGTTCCGGATGTCGAGATAAATGAAAACCGGCTCAAGGCGCCATTTCCGGCGTTTGATTTCAGTAAACTTGATCCATTTCCCCGCGAATTCGAAGTGTATTTTGAAGATCATTTTGTTTCAAGAAATTTCTTTCTGAAGCAATATATGAGATTGAATCTGCTTTTGTTTCAGAAATCGGTGATACCTGACAAAGCTGTGGTTGGAAGCGATGGTTGGTTGTATATGTCGGGTTTTGAATTGGAGAGTTACCGGGGCGATAGTCTTTTTAATAATATAGAACTTGCAGAGCTCACCAGCGAAATCGCGCGCCGCGACTCAATCGTAAGGGCATCTGGCGGAAATTATTATTTCGTTATTGTTCCGTGCAAGCATTCGGTTTATCCTGAATACCTTCCGGAATACGCCGAAAAGACAGTTGCAAAAAACAATGCAGAATTAATCATGGAGAGTCTGCAGCGCAGTACTGGAGTGAAATGTCTCTTCCCATTGAAAGAAATTCAAAATCATAAAACGGAACAGTATCCCTTGTATTCAAAGACCGATAATCACTGGAATCATCTGGGTGCCTTCTATGCTGTGCAAGCTGTTGCAGAACTGATCCGTAAAGATTATCCTGCTGTAAAGCCGCTCCGGCTCTCTGATTACAGAATTGTGGTGAAAAAGCAGCGGGGTGGTAATATTGCAGAAATGTTTGGCATGCAGGATGAGCTGGCGGAAGATTTTGTAAGTCTGGAGCCGATAGAACCTGTAAGGGCGCATACCGCAGACAAACAGAATTACCCGGTATTGGAGGGCTTCGCGTATCCTGAAGAATATGAAGTTGTATTTGAAACAGGAAATGATTCACTTCCGAAAATGCTGATTATACGGGAATCGTTTGCTGGATTTGCAGCTCCATATCTTTCGGAATCGTCTTCAAAAGCTGTGTTCATATTCGATGCATGGCAGCACAAATTCAATCCGGAAATTTTTGAATCCGAAAAACCCGACATTTATATTCAGTTTGTCATGGAAGGATTCCTGCGACAAATGCTTCAATACTCGCGTGCAGAGAAGGGTTCAACTCCAAATTAAATTTCTGGCGCATTCACTTTAGTTGCAAAAACTATCGGTCTGTTTTCTCGTCTTTTTCAGCAGGTGTGTCGTCGACAAGTACAAAACGAATGGGCAAATTGAATTGCACACGTACTGCTTTTCCTCTTTGTTTTCCTGGAGTCCAGTTGGGCATACCTTTTACAACCCGCACAGCTTCTTCGTCGCAGGCTCCACCAATTCCGCGCAGCACTTTGACATTACTTACTGCTCCGTCTGTCTCAATTACGAAAGTGACATATACAGTCCCCTGAATTGAGGCTTCCATAGCCTCATGCGGATATTTGATGTTATTCATGAGATAAGTCATGAGGGCATCCTGTCCGCCCGGGAATTCAGGTGAATCTTCTACAATGGTAAAAATTTTATTGTTGTAATCTGTTTCAATTGGCACCGGTTGTACCACGGTTGTGCTGTCGGAGATTTGCGCCTGCAGAAGGTTGCAGAGGGTTGAGAAACACAAAATAGTGAACAAAGATTTCATGGTTTTTAATTTTCGTCAAATATAAAATTAAAAATACAAATAATGCAGTTTCAATCCGTTTTCGGAATTCCATTCCAGTGCGGGGGCGGGGCATTTAAAGAAATTGAGACTACGCAGAAGCAGCTTCCAGCCGCGTCCCCGAACAGGGATCTTGCCGAAATCGATATCGGGAGCAATATACCACTGGCTGTAGCGGCGGAATAAGGGAACGGGCAATCCGTCAACTTCGGTAGGGTTGTAATCACCACCGGTCATACCGTCGGCGCCGTAGCCCACTGCCACATTAAGCCAGACTGGGAAACGTGTTTCTTTATTCAGACATTCTTTAATGTTCATGCTGAGCCAATATGTCTGACCATTGTAATCCTTAAGCGGCTGCTGAAGCAGGTTTTCACCAAGCAGCGAAGGATTGTACTGAGCATATTCGGTTGGATGAAATCCCATTTTAAGCGAAAACAAATTATCTTTTCCGGTCAACTCGTTGGCTGCGAAGAGTGAGACCCCCAGCGTGTTTGCGCACATGTCGCCGACGGAGAATCCCCACCCGGCTGAGAATCCATCGAGGATTTCGATAACCGACATATAGGAGAAAGAGCAAATGGCACTGATCCGGGCCGACTGTCCGCGCGTGTAGCCGGCATTCCGATAAAGATCGGACTGTACGCGGGTGAAGTGAAAAGCAGAGGTCATATGACCGAGCTTATCAATGCCCTTCCATTCGTCGAGGTCATTGAAAGCATGAAAGCGACCTGTTGAATAATCGCTGTACCAAAGAAAGCTAAGGCCAGTGAGCGACCCGACATAGAATACGCCGGCAAAGGTGTTGACCTGCCATTTTTTGAAGAGGGGGCGGGTGGTATCGGTGGGAGAAAATAAATTAGAAACTTTTCCAACCTGTGAAACTTTGACAAAGTTCAAAACTTTGTCAAAGTTAGGGTTGGAAAAGTTAAAGTTAGGGTTGGAAAACGTTGGTACAATTTTATTTTCAGCCGGCAGTGTTGTGGCGAAAAAAATGGCGAGTAGTATGAGGCAAATCCGCTTCAGCATGGTGCTTCGGCGGCCTAGAGGAACGCTTTTATTTCTTTGAAGTATCCTTCTTTATCGGTAGAGAAAGTGGAGGTATTGTCGGCTTCTTTCACCATATAGGTTTTGGTGATAGAGCCGCGGAGACCGCTGATTTTTTTCACCATGTCGCCGTTATAAACAAGATCATTTTTACCGTAAATAATCAGAATTCCGTTCAGGCTGGCTCCTTTGGCTTCGAGTGCAAATTTCGGCTCGAGCTGATTTTTGTCAAAACCAAGCGGCAACTTTACTTCCTTGCCTGTGGTTGTTTTGATGGCTTTCTGCACATCATCGAGGGTGGAGTAGGGCGAGTCGGCAATAATTTTTGAAATTTCGCTGCAGCGTGTTGCACCAATGGCCAGTGATAATGCGGCTCCAAGACCTTGACCGTACAGACAGACCGTGCGGCATTTCGAATGATATTTCGAAACATAATCGATGGCTGCATTCAGGTCGAGAGCAAACTGTGTGTAGATGTAAAACTCCGGGTTGATGTTGAAGGCGTCGCTTTGGCCAAATCCGCGGTAATCATAAGTGAGAACGTTGTAGCCCAGCGATACAAAATTAGTAGCCACTTCTATCAGGTCGGCCATATTGCCTACACCGTTGTCGCTCAGAATAATCATCTTGTAAGACACTTCTGATGGCTTGAAAAGCCAGCCTTTCAGGTTCAGGTTGTCAGAGGTTTTGATGGAGACTTCTTCGTAATTGAGCCCGTAATCGGCAGGAGTAACTGCGTAGGTGAGGGACGGGTCGAGGGCAGATGCACACATGGCGCTGAATAGCAGAGCGATAAATAAGAAACTTCTCATAGTATATTTTTTTGATGGACCGTGGTTACAAAAAATTGTGCCGCATTAAGCATCGAGGTACTGACGACCTTCGTTTTTGAGATAAATCAAAGCTTTCTGAAGAATTCCTTCTTTTTCTCTGAGCGATTCCTCGAAAATGGTCGTGCTGATGTCAATGGCTGTTGCATTGGGTTGCATGGTAGTGCCTGCAGTATTGATGATGCGAATAATATCTTCTTTGGCGTTTTTCACCATATCCCAGGCCTGATTCGAAACGTAAACCTGCTGCGAAAGATTGTGTTCGTATTCCATGCGGATTGTCTGCAGAAGCATCGCTTGCAGTTCCTTTGCGCTCATGCCTGGCTGGTTCATACGCAGTACAATGCTTTCAGGATTGATGCGTTCGAGAAACATAGCCAGTCTTTCGTAGGCCTGCAGGCGGATGGGCAGCGAAAACCGCTTCTGCTCGAAGCGTGAATCCAGTTCTTTTTTCTTCTGTTCGTTTTCCAGATAGCTTTTAAGTACAAAAAATGCAGTAAGAAAAACCATGAGTGCTGGCAGCACAATTTTAGCAAGATCGAGAGCAAGTTCCATTTCAGATTCTATTTAAGGCAAAAATAATTAATAATTTGATACGATGGTAATCTAATGTGCTGATGTGCTAATTTGAAAATGTGTTGATTTATTCACTCATTATGTTGTTTTAAAATGTGTTCATGAGCTCACGATTTCATCGTTCGGTTGAAAATTTGAAAATGACGCAATTCATTTATTGATCAGAGATAAAATGAATTTGTTATTTTTGTGGGAAAATAATGATTCGATGATTAAGGCTTTAATATTTGCAGTATTGCTGGGATTGGCAATTGTGGCTCAATCACAAATTATTCCAGCGGACAGTATTTACTGTGATTCCATTGTGAAAGCAGACACCAATTATGTAAAATATTATCATGACAAGAAATATTATAGCAATGGAAATCTTAAAGGTGAGGCTTTAATATTGCGAAAGAGAATGAATGCCCAATTTGACATTGACATCACAGTTGGCAGGATTACGGAATTTTACAGAAATGGTGATTTGTATCAGGTTTATTATAATGATTACAATGGCCGGGCCTCTGGTTCAGATACTATGTTTTATTATTCGCAGGTATTAAAAAAAGTGAAGATTTATGATTCCGTAAGCGTTTATCACTATAAGCGTAATTCCATGTCTGACTCTTTCACTCCTGATAATTATTATTTAAAAAAATTCTATCAGAATGGAGTTCCTCGAAAAGAAGGCCGGCTTTTCAATTTGGAAGAGCAGCTGGCACATGAGCGTCGCGGCAAGTGGATTTTTTACAGTAAAAATGGCGCTGTGCGCAAGGTGAAATACTATTGAGTAACAACATAAATGATTACTGCTTAAAACCTCTGAAATTTGTGATTGACATTAATTATAAGAACATGTTCCGACTGCTATTTATTGTTTGTTTTACGGCACTTTCTTACAGCTCAAATGCGCAGCATTTCATTGCCGACAGCGCATGGTGCGATTCTGTTGTAAAGGCTAATCCGGAATTTTCAGGTTACGTTCACCGTAATAGATTTCATAGAAATGGAATGCCTAAGGAAAGCGGGTATTACCTCAAGATTAAAGCAGGAAATGGCGGTTATTTTTTAACGCCAGTGGGAAAAATCAAATTGAGTAGAAAATCGGGAATCCCATGGTACACGTATTACTGCGACGGGAAAGGTCAACCTGTTGCTGACACTATGTTTTATTCGGATGGAACACTTTCCACAATCAGATTATATGATTCTGTTGGTTATTATTTCAAAAGAGCAATTCCAAATTTGTCATATGCTGACAACTATTATCGTAAAGAATTTCGGTCGAACAACACTCTCAAATGTGAAGGGCGGATTGTTCAGGCTGCAAAAAAACCAAGAAGTAAGCGTAGCGGCAAATGGATTTTTTATGACAAAGCTGGCGTTGTGCGCAAGGTGAAATACTATTAATTGCTGCACAATGTCCTGCTTGCAGTGTGATAGATCTCGCACACAAAGCATGGTGCAAACTGTCACGGATAAAATATCCGCGCCAGTGATAGTATGTTGTTGGTCACGCATCAGCGCAAAACGTTGCAAGCAGGAGACTCGCGCCCATCTTGAAAAAGATTTTCAAAGCTCCTGCTCAGAGCTGACGGCTGACAGCTCTGATGTAACGACCGTAACGCTTGTAACGTGTAACGTCTGTAACGCCACGCTTTCAGCGTGATAAACTCCACGCTTGTTACGACAGAATTTATTCAACAAAATATTTCTCAAACCCGCTGGTGCTGTCTGTTTTCAGGGTGCCGTCGGGAGCGCTGAAAATGAAAAATGCTTCCATGTCTTTGTTCTGCTCCAGAATTATTTTGGCTTTTTCAATTCCCATAACCATAAACGCGGTAGCATAGGCATCGGCATCCATGCATTTTTTGGTGATGACTGTAACACTCAAAAGCGAGTGACTGACCGGATATCCGGTATGTGGATCGATGGTGTGCGAATATTTGACTCCATCTTTCACATAGAATTTGCGGCTGCTGCCCGATGTGGCAATGCTGATATCCGTAATAGCCAGTTTTCGGAAAATTTCCTGTTCGGCAAATTCGTTTTCTGCTGGACGTTCGATGCCAACCACCCAGGAAGATCCGTCCGGTTTTTTGCCTGAAACGCGCACTTCGCCTCCGATTTCGACCATGTAATCATGAACTCCTTTTGCTTCAAGAAATTCGGCAATCAGGTCAACGGAATAGCCCTGTGCGATGGCGTTCAGATCAATCTGGATGCCGCTTGTGTCGAAGGCAAGATGATTGTTTTTAATGGAAATCAGCTGGTATCCGACGAGTTTTTTCAAAGAATCAATGGTGGTGGAATCAGGGTCTGTGCCTTTTTCGCGGCCAAAACCCCATGCGCGGACAAGCGGTCCAACGGTAATATCGAAGTAACCATCTGTCTTTTTTGATATTTCGAGTGATTTTTCGAGCAATGCAATCAATTCCTTACTCATCTCCGGATTTTCTCCTCTGTTGATGCGGCATAGCAGCGATGAGTCGTTATAGAGTGACGCTATAAGGTCAAATGAGTGCAAAATGCTATCGATGGATGTTTTTTCAACCTGGTCTGGAGATCCGTACCATTTTATATGAAACGTTGTCCCCTGCGCACTTCCGGACCATTCGGTCAACGAAGTCTGGTGCTGGTTTCCGCACGCAACAATCAACATTGCGAGAACCGGGAATAATATTTTTTTCATTTTTTCTGCGAACATAACATTTTTTATTCTAATTTCGTACAAGGATTGTTTTTGTTTATAGTAAAAATTATTTTTTCCCCATGAAAAAAATTCTGACTCTTTTAGGCACAATAATTTTTGTAGCCATGTTTACGCCAATGTTTTTCACCTCATGTGAAACGGAGGAAGACACAGAAGTTCCTGAACCAAATTCGACTTTTTTCTCCGCGGTTATAGGAGAGAATAACAAATCAATCACTCCAGGTGTTAATGGCTATTTGGTTGAGCCATATGATACAGGATATTCTGATGCCTCCGGCGACCATTATATCACTGGAATCCGCCTGTATCAGTCAGCTTCGGGCTATTATGTTTCTTCTCGCGAAGAGTTCAAAATTGAGCTCGTGAACCTGTTTGATACACTAGGATTGGACAAAGACAGCATTTTTCATGCATTTCTTTCGCAAGCCACACTTCCTTGGTACAATCCAACAATGGTAGCTGACAGCGTCTATCATACGGGGATGCGCATTATGTGGCGCACCGCGGAAGGTGACTGGTATGCTTCGGATGAAGCAACACAGAGCGCAAGTCTGACTGTTGATACAACCCACAATGTAACTGTTCCCGGTGGCATCAGCACGCATGAATTGTATTTGCAGTATAATTGCACCTTGTTCGAAAAAAATGGCTCCGGCACAGTGATACTAACGGATGGACGTGGGCGGTTCTCATTTATCAATTCGATGTTCTATTAAAACATTTTTCATTCTGAACCCGGCTGATGGCCGGGTTTTTTTATGTCTGAAATCTGCTGATGGCTTGTTCGCAATATAAATTGAAAACCAACAGAAGCAAGTTTTGAGTTCCCGGTCGCTGCTCCCCGCTGTCATTCAGAGTATTTGAAAAATGGACTCATGAAAGAAAGAGCTACAAATGTATCGAAGAACGGCAGCGGGTTTAATAAGTCGCACTTCGATACGATGAAGCTTGAGAAGCATAATGCGGAATGCTTCATCACTCAGTGTGACAGTTAGTGCTTTGCTGATACAACCGGGATCTCGTTTTATACTTCGGACAATACTTTTGTTGATTTTCGCTGCCGACGCTTCGACGGAGTTTATCCCGCTGTTGACATTTCGACTCCGCTCAATGTGACAGCAGCGGGGCTAAGCGTGACAGCAGGGCTCGGAGTGACAGGCGCGAAACTGCTAGTGACACAACTACATATTATCGCGCGATTTGTAATCCGTGCGATAGAGTTTTGAAACAACTTTCTGTCGATGGTATTGACAATTTTATTTATTCTCTAATAGAAAAAGATATTGCTCTTTTTCTTTTCAAGAATGGCTTCGATGCTGTCCTCCAGCACAGAGAAAAAATCCAGCAGAGTGACTTCTTCAACTTTGTCAACGGCCACACTGTAGGCAAGATAATTTTTCAGTCCATCCAGATTTGGAATTATGAATCCTATCGAATGCAGCACGGTGCCTTTCTTTCCAAGTAATACTTTATAACAGGCATCAGGGATGGCAACCTTATTTTCTCCAATGGAAGAATAAGTGGTATCGTAAAAAACGGGTCCTGTAAAAATGAACAGCGTGTCGAACATAAGTCCCCATTGGCGGATTCGCTGTTCGAGCGAATTCCAGATGCCGTTGTTAAAGCCGGCAAATTGCGGACACATGTTGCTCAGAAAAAAACTTTCACTCATGGCAACGCTGTCGAAACCCATATCCCCAGCGGGACACAGATGGCCGCGATCGAAGCCGGAGTGTCTGTAATCGCTGAGTTCAGCCGACCCGGTTTTAACTTCAGCATCAGGCCGGTAATCATCTGAGCGGCTTGCTACCTTATTTTTCAAACGGTTGGGTGTGATGTAATGAAATACCCAATCGGCCTGTTCCGTTTTTTCGTTGTAGCAAAGACTGAAAAACCGGTGTTCAATGAGTGACGCTGAATCGCAGACTGGGTGCAGTTGAGCGTGTATAAGCATGCTGCAGAAAAGCAGGAAGAGTGAAGACAGAATTCTGTTTATAAACATTTCAATCAGAATTCAAGTTTTTTCATCAGCATGGAATGAATTTCTGCGGGCGCAGGCACGGGCTCGTTTATAAGCAATTCAGTCAGATGAAAATCAGGATCAGAGAGCATGAATTTGTACATTTCGTACACACTGTTCTGAAAAGAAAAATCAGCTTCATGAATATCTGTTTTCCCGTCGAGGTAATTGCGGTCGGCTCCTGTTCTTTGATTCAACACATTATTCCTGCAGAATGCGATTGGCATATGAATAAAAAATGTCTGATCGGGAACAGGCAGTTGAAATACATCAAATTCTGTATGCAAAATCCAGCGGGCAAGTGATTTTTTTTCTGCCAGCGCTTTTATTTTTGCTCCCTGAAAAGCAATATTTGAAAGCACGTAGCGGTCGGCAATAACCCATTTGCCTTCGTCGAGAAATTTTGAAATTGCAGGTCCATCGTTGCGACGGTCACCGGCAAATAGCATGGCGACAAACCACGGATCGACTTCAGTTAATGACCCAAGTTCACCTTTCAAAAAGCGCTTCAGCATTGGTCCATAGAACGGACTGCTGTCGTCGGTTCGTGGAAAATGAATGAATTCCGCATCAATGCCTTTGTTTCGGACCGCATTGAGCAAAAGATCGGTTTGAGTCGATTTTCCGCTTCCGTCGAGCCCTTCCAAAACTATGAATTTTCCTTTCTTCATCCCAAATTATGGTTTACATTTGCGAAGATATTAATTCTATGGAATCAGCAGTTAAAAAATTCTCACTGAATATTCGCGGAAGCTTGCATGAATTTGACTTTCCGGCAGTGATGGGTATTATTAATATTACGCCCGACTCCTATTTTTCGGCAAGCAGAACTGAAGATGAAAAACAGGCCTGTGAAAGATGTAGCAGACTGATATCCGAAGGTGCGTCGATGATTGATGTAGGTGCCGTGAGCACGCGTCCCGGTTCTGAATATCCGGGCACAGCGGAAGAAATCAACCGTCTTATGCGCGTTTTCCCGATGCTGCGAAAAGAATTTCCCGATGCGATTTTTTCCATCGACACCTCGAATGCCTCAGTAGCGCGCCAATTGCTTGATGAGGGTGCTGACATTATCAACGATATTTCTGCCGGTGACCATGATGTTCAAATGCTTCCGCTGGTAGCAGAGAAAAAAAGTCCATACATAATGATGCATATGCGTGGCTGGCCGAAGGATATGCAGAGCCATACCCAATATACTGATGTGGTGAAAGAAATCAATGATTATTTTGCTGCCAAAATTGAAATTCTGCAACAGTTGGGCCTTTCAGACGTTATTGTTGATCCGGGTTTTGGCTTTTCAAAAACAACAGAGCAGAATTATTCCCTTTTAAAAAACCTTTCGGCATTTACTTTTCACAACAAGCCGTTGCTTGTTGGCATCAGCCGAAAATCGATGATTTATAAAGCTTTGAAAAGCACCCCTGAAGATGTTTTGCCAGGTACCATTGCGTTGCAAACCATCGCGTTGCTGAAAGGCGCTTCAATCCTTCGTGTTCACGATGTTGCCGCAGCAATGCAGTGTATTCGGGTGATTGAAATGCTCTGAAAATCGGGCATTAAATATTTCTTACAGCATCATCGTTAGGCGTAATGCTGATTACCGGGATTTGGCTGTTCTTAATTACGTTTGATGCAGTGGAACCAACGAAAGTGTGATGCCAGTTTTGCTCTTGCTGAGTCATGATCATGATAATGTCAGATTCTGTGTCGCTTGCATATTGAATGATGCGATCTGCAATGGTTGTATTTCCTGAAAAATTATAAATAATTTCAGTTGTGCAGGCAACATTGTTCTCGGTCAGAAATTCTCTGGTTTTATTCATTTTTTCAGTGAATTCTTTTTCCTGACTAAAGTTGTCGCGGGTAATGACAGTCAGCATTTTTATGGTCGATCCGTAATAGCGGCTGAACAAAACGGCAACAGCAATTTTATTTTTGATTTGTTTTGACAGATCGAGTGGAAGAAGAATTTTATCAAATGATGATTTCACAATGCTGTTAATGGTAAGAACTGGGCAATTTGCCATACGGATAACCTGAGCGGTGTATTTCCCGATAGAATTCTGCAGTGGGCTTGTTTTACCCGATTTTCCCATTACGATAAGCCGGGCATGAGTTTTTGAAGCAAAATCAACAATCTGTTCGTAAACATTGCCTTCAAGCACTGCAAAATTGACTTCGTGGCTGAATTTTTCCGAAAAATGATTGGCCAGACGTCGTATTTTCACCATGATGCTTTCGTCAGCTTCGACGTATGAAACTGATGATTGCTGATCCTGATACGAAATGGCATTTCGCTGGTTGATTACATGAACAAGCGTCATTGAGGAATTCATCAGGCGTGCCAGATAGTAGGCCTGCTGAATTTGTATGTCGGTTCGTCGACCAAAATCAATAGGAATTAAAATATTGTCGTACTTACTCTCCATTTTTGTATTTTTGTAATCAATGAATGGCTAAATTAAGAAATAAAATGAAAAGAATTGCTGAATCTGAACTTATCCTTCGTGAAGATGGCTCTGTTTATCATCTAAATCTGAAACCGGAAGATATTGCTGACAACATAATATTGGTGGGCGATCCAGCCAGGGTTGAACTCATTTCATCATTGTTTGACAAGGTGAGAGTGAAAAAGCAAAACCGCGAAATCTGTACCCGTACCGGCACATATAAGGGGAAAGAAATAAGTGTGATCAGCACAGGAATGGGGCCCGACAATATTGACATTGTCATCAACGAACTTGATGCCTTGGCCAATATTGATCTGAAAAAGCGCGTTGCTAAAAAGACGCATAAAACATTAAACCTCGTCCGCATCGGCACTTCGGGAGGTATTCAGAAAAGCATTCCGGTGGGTTCATTTCTTTTTTCGAGCCATGGCATTGGAACCGACGGGCTGATGCATTTTTACTCAGGCAGCATAAATAGCCGCTGTCCGGAAATTGAACTCGCGCTTGCCAATCAGGTAGGATGGCCCGGAACCTGGGCTGCACCTTACGTTGTTGAGGGTGATGCGAAACTGTTGAAAAAACTTTCCACCGGACATCCGACTGGAATGACCATGACTTTTGGCGGTTTCTATGGCCCGCAGGGACGCGAGCTACGACTTGGGCTTCATTATCCCGAATTCAATAATTTGGTAGCTGCTTTTGATCATCAGGGGATGAAGGTTACAAATTTTGAAATGGAAACTTCGGCTTTGTATGGGCTTGCAAAAATGCTGGGACACAATGCCTGCACTGTTTGTGTAGTCATTGCCAATCGTGCCGATAAAACTTTCATCAAGGATTATCATCCACCCATGAAGAAGCTTATTAAACTGGTGCTTGACCGTATTTAAAATAGTTTCTGACCGATTCAGTTTTCCATTGATTTCATCAGGCAGGAAAAAAATGATTATTTTTGCAATTCAAATTCTATAACAATGAGTAAACAGCAAAGTGTTGTCCCGGAAAAGAAACAGACATTTGTTTTTGACAAAATGAATTATATACTGATGCTCATTGGTCTGGGCGTAATCTTGCTGGGTTTTATCCTGATGATTGGTGGAGGTTCGGAAGATCCCAATCTGTTCAGCGAGGACCTTTATAGTTTCAGAAGAATCACATTGAGTCCGATTCTTATTCTTAGTGGCTTTGTGATTGAAATTTTAGCGATCATGCATCGCCCGAAGACAAAAGAAAAGACTGAAGAATGAGTTGGTTCGATGCGATTATTATCGCGATTGTTGAAGGTCTGACAGAATTTTTGCCGGTTTCCTCAACTGGTCATATGATAATAACCGAAGCATTGCTTGGCATAGAATCAGACGAATTCACCAAAGCATTTACTGTCAATATTCAGTTCGGAGCTATTCTGGCGGTTGTTGTAATGTACATCAAACGTTTTTTTCAATCATTCGATTTTTATATAAAACTGGCTATTGCCTGCATCCCGCTGGTGATTGCATTTTTGCTCGAAGCGCTCATCGATCAGATGCTCGAAAGCGTTTTGATTGTCGCCATTGCATTGTTTGTTGGTGGAATTGTGCTGATTTTTGTTGACCGCTGGTTTAAAAATCAGGAAAGAGCTGAAAAAGTTTTGTCGTCGAAAAATGCATTTGTGATTGGCTTGTTTCAGATTATTGCTGTTATACCCGGCATCAGCCGCTCCGCAGCAACCATCATCGGCGGCATGACACAGGGACTAAGCAGAAAACAGGCAGCAGAATTCAGTTTTTTTCTGGCAGTTCCAACCATGCTTGCAGCCTCGGTATACAAGCTTTATAAAAATCACGAAATACTTGGGTCTGTTGACAATTTGCAGCTGCTAGCCGTCGGCAACGTGGTGGCTTTTGTGGTTGCAATTCTCGCAATTAAAGGTTTCATCGCGTTTTTGAACCGATATGGTTTCAAGTATTTTGGGTATTACAGAATAATACTCGGTGGTGTTCTTATTGTCTTGCTTCTGGCAGGATATAATTTAAGCGTTGTATAGCATGTTCGATTTTGCTGCCGGTGAAATATTGCTTTTCGATAAACCATACACATGGACCTCTTTTGATGTAGTAAACCTCATTAAGAATTGTCTGAAGAAATCGCTTCCGGAGCCGGTTAAAGTTGGCCACGCAGGCACTCTTGATCCGTTGGCAACCGGCATGCTGGTCGTACTTACGGGCAAGAAAACGCGCGATATGGAAATTATTCAGGCGCAGGAAAAAGAATATACCGGTTCGTTTACCATTGGTGCAACAACGCCTTCCTATGACCGGGAGAGAGAGGTCGATCAGACATATCCTACCGGGCACATTACGGAAGAAATGATTCGCGAGGCAGCAAAGACTTTTATCGGTGAGATTATGCAACTCCCGCCCGAGCATAGCGCCGTAAAAGTTGATGGAAAGAGAGCTTACGAGTATGCGCGCAAAGGTAAACCAGTAGATATAAAGCCAAGACCAATTACTATTTCCGAATTCGAAATAACAAGAATTGCTATTCCTGAAATAGAGTTCAGAGTCACCTGCAGCAAAGGTACATACATTCGGTCGCTGGCCCGCGATTTTGGTGAAGCCCTGAATTCAGGCGCGTATCTGAGCTCGTTGTGCCGCACCCGCATTGGCGATTATAAGCTTGAAGACGCCATGCATCCGAAAGAATTTACTGCTCTAATTGAAAAGATGAAGCAGGACGGAATGCTGTAGAATTCGCCCAACATTTTGGCGTCCGACTGTCTTTTTTGTGATAAGGAGCGGACACGGAATCGTTGGGTACCAAGACTATTCCCGCTGACGATTCCAGGTCAGCATGGCCGTGAGGTCAACCTGCGTTTTCTGACGCTAAAATGTCAGCGAATGTACCCAACATTCTGTCGTGCGCCTGACAATGATTTGCAGTAGTTAAGATCAGGATATAAAAAAAGCCGGCAGAAGCCGGCTGTATGGAATCGAGATATTTAATCTCTCATGATGGTCAGTGTGCCATGGTGATCTTCATATTCTTCATTGCCGTAATTGACTTTCAGGACCATGAAATAAGTCCCGTCTGCAAATTTTTCCCCATCCCAGTCATTCAGATAGTTTGCAGTTTCATATATTTTCTTTCCCCAGCGATTGAAAATCATAAGAACACTGTTCGGATAGAATGGAAGATTTTCTACTGCAAAAACATCGTTGTAACCATCACCGTTGGGAGTGATGATATTCGGAATGGTCAAATCGCAGGCAATAACGTCAACAAGGACAGTATCAGATCTTGAATCGCAACCCGAAACCGTGACGGAGTATGATACCGAACCTACAGGAAGTCCTTCAACATGGAGGTATGGGGATAAGCTTCCGGTAGACCATAGATATGTATATTGTGGCGAAGTCTGGCTTACATCATAGTCTCTGAATTCGTGCCTGCACATTTCCTGATCAGGTCCCAGATTCACAACGGGTGTTGGAATAATGTTTACACTGATGGTGTCAACATCGCTGCATTCTGAGGCGCCGCCATAAGAAACAGTAACGGAATATGTACCTGTTGAAGAGACATCGATAGTTTGAGCAGAAGAACCATTGGACCAATGATAATCGAAGCCCGGGTTTTGTGCATCGAGGGTGGCTGATTCTGTTTCACAAAGGTCTGGCCCCAGATTTACACTGGCCCAGGGAATCATGTTTACTTCAATAGTATCGGATCCGTAGCAGGCCACATTACCATTGCTGTTTGTTACCGTGATGGCATAAATACCGGATACATCGGGGTTAATGGTTTGAGTTATGGCACCGTTTGACCAGAAGTACTGGGTTCCAGTGCCCGCGTTCAGAGAAATGGCGGTGCCTTCACAGGCTGTGGTGTCTGGACCGAGGTCTGGAGTGGGATTGGCAAGAACTTCGACACTCAGCGTTGTGTCATATGAGCAACCAAAAACATCCCAGACTGTTGCTGTGTAAGTGTATGTGCCGGCAGCAATAGGAGCTATGAATGCCGTTGAATCTGATGTAGCTGTAATGTAAGGGCCTGCCCATGAAACAGAATCAATGGGCACGGTATAAGACCAGGCCCCGCTCTGGGTTTGATTCAAGAGGGTGAGAGACCACCAAAAAACATATCCGTTATCTAGACCCCATTCATCGCAGATTTCAATGCTCCATGTTCCGTTGAGTGGGCATCCGACTAATGCTAAAAACGGGGTTTCGGTGGTGATATATCCGGTATTGTTTATGGTGTCAGTAGCGGGAATTGGTGATGTGCCTGCATCAAGTGTATTCAAAGTTCCCTGCTGGGGATATACTTCGGACCAGCAATAGGTCCATCCGGTTCCTGGAGGATTTTGAGCCGGGTCGCAGTCATCATAAGTGGTTGAGTTTGAAATTCCAAGATCTGCGCCACCACTATGGTCGTAGCTGTCCATCTGAACCGTTGTTCCGTTTGGGCAAATAATGCTGAATGCAAGGTCTCCTGTAAAAGTGTGCTCCATATTGATGCAGATCGATGCAATATCGGATGCGCTGGTAATTGTAGATCCGGGAGGAAAAGTGGAGAATGTAACGGGAGTGTAGTAACAGTTGGTTGAACAATATGGCCCGTCGGGAATAAATGTGGTACTGTCGTATAGCTCTGTGGCAATCTGAAACGAACCGGTTGGGGCTACCACAATGGTTGATGTGGCATTTTCTCCAACAACAAGATCAATGCTCTCACCAGCACAGATATCGGGCAATGGTTTTATGTCGATAATAGGATTGCCTGAAACACGGACACGCAGGGCAAGCAATTGGGTATTTGTACATCCGCGGGTATCGATGACATTCAGAAATACGTCATAACCCATGACAGAATTGTATAAATGGTCAATCACACGGCCGGTATCGACGGTTCCATCGCCAAAGTCCCAGATGAAAAGCGTTGTTGATGAGTCCTGATGGTACAGGAGGTCGTTTTCAGGGAACACCCCGGGTCCGGCACCCATTGCGGCAAATGTGACAATGTCTCCAAAGCAGATATCAACATAATTGCTGTCGTTGGGCAGCGGAAACATCTGCAATGTATCAACTGCGGCCAGAACATCCTGGCATTGCGGAATACAACCTACAGAGCAGTCCCATCCTGCTGCAACCGTGGTTCCGTTGGTTTTAAAACGGAAGGTAAGATCGCCCGAAACATTGGCAATGGAAGCTTGCACCATTGTGACAGAACCAGATAAAGGATTGTTGTCATTGTAAGCACCAATCAGTGGTGATGCGGTTGTAGGACCGTCGTAGATAAACAGTGTATCACTTGGATCAATATCAAATGAAGCGAAACTGGCTTTCATGTGGGTATTGACAGCATCGCTACTGGCAAAGGTAATCCAGCGATCCTGACTGTTGGTGTAATTTCCCGAGGAGGTGCCATCATCGTAGAACCAGTAGGCACAACCGGTCTGAGTAGAGTTATGCGTTGATGCATCCAAATTGACAATGGTTTGACCTATAGCGGACAAGCTGAAAAAAACGAATGAAACAGCAATAACAAATATTTTCATGATATCATCTCCTATTTATCGGCTTTAAATTTTCTCTCAATATAACTGAGCGAATGCAACTTAATATAGTAATTTGCATTTTCAATTTTGAACCATTGAGTCTGATCCTTACTCCATTTAAGACCTGTGTGAAGGATGTTGAAATCTTCACGACTGCTGAGGGCTGCAAGATTGTCCTCCAATAAAACGACTGAACCGGCATTTGCGGGTTTTATGTACTTCATTACATCTTCAGCTTTCCAGATTTCGAAGGAATAATTCAGGAAGAAGTTGTAATACAGGATTGAATCGGGAGTCTGATTTGTCATTGTCTGCACTCTGGCTTCGCCAAAGGAATCAATTAATCTGACATCGGCCTGAACTGAAGTCTGTGCATGCGTCGGAATTACCAGAAACAAGCACAAAATGGGGAAAATGATTTTATTCATCAGTATTATTTTTGACTATCGTTAGACAAATGTGCGAAAAAAAAGTTTAACAAGCCCTTTTTTTTAAAAATAAGGACACATTTTTTTTAAAACAATAGACAAAAAGGCTACTTTGATAGTTGCACGATGGTTTCCCATTTTTCGGCAGGAATTTTCGCGCCGATGTGCGTGATGACCTCTGAGGCAATCATAGAGCCGGTTCTGCCGCACTCATAGGCGTTTTTCCCTTTCGACAAAGCATACAGAAATCCGGCGGCATACAAATCACCGGCACCGGTAGTGTCAACAGGAGTGATTTTTTGTGTCGGCACTTTGATTAATTCACCATTCATGGCAACAAAAGAGCCACCCGGGCCGGTTTTGACGGCTGCAATATCAACCCGCTTGCTCAGAAACGCTGCCGATTCTTCGGGCTCGAGCCCGGTCAGCGCCTTGCTTTCTTCTTCGTTGGCAAAAATGATGTCGGCATAGAGGTCGATCATTTCATTCAGAAAATCGCGGTGCTGCTCAACCACATTATAGCTGGCCAGATCAAGCGAAACCCGCAGCCCGAGTTCTTTGGCGGTTTTTAGGGAGTGGGAGATAAGCTTATAATTTTGAAGCAGATAGCCTTCAATGTGCAAAATGTCGTATTCTTTCAGCACTTCGACGTCGATATCGGCGTCTTCGAGTTCGCAGGCGGCGCCAAGATAAGTGGCGAATGTGCGTTCTCCATCAGGCGAAACAAGAGCCAGCGCCAGCCCGCTGGGTGTGCCGGAATGGATCAGGTGAGTCCTGATGCCGCTGCTGATCATGTCTTTTTCGAAGAACGCGCCCAGGTCATCTTTACCAACCTTGCCAATAAATCCGGTTTCAAGGCCCAAACGGGCCAGTCCGTGAATGGTGTTGGCAGCCGATCCGCCGCTGGCCAGGGAGCGTTTGAAATGGCGTGTGGCATCGGATGCCCGCTGCGACATAGCCGAATCGACCAGTTGCATGCTTCCTTTCGGGAGATTGAGATTGCTCAGAACTTCATCATTTTCGATCTGAGTCATCAGGTCGGTGAGGGCGTTTCCAATACCAATAATTTTCATCGTCTAAAAATATTTTTGCAAATTTCGGAAAAAAATCGCCACTGATAAAATAATTTATTATTTTTGCACTCCCAAATTATTGGGAAAACATTCCTCCCTAGCTCAGTTGGTTAGAGCATCTGACTGTTAATCAGAGGGTCGCTGGTTCAAGTCCAGCGGGGGGAGCAAAAACAGAGTGAGAGTGAGAGCGAGTGAACAGCGAGCGACCACTCTCATTTTTTTATTCGCACAAATAGCTCCTGGCATTCCCTGTGTCGGATTTGCCAAACATTCTCAGACCGAAACCGATTGCTTTGCCTGAAAATGGCGATTGGGTAATTTTCAATAATGTAATTCCGATTTCATATATTTGAATGGGAAAAACAAAATCGGGAAAAATTCAATTCTCATCGTATTCTTTTCGCGTGATCGGGAAACTTCCGTCAAGGATTGGCTTCTTCGATTCTTTTACGATGAACTTCATGGTGATATTGCTGTAGCCACGCTTGCTGTCGGCAATTACTTCAAACGGAGTTCCCTTGCTGTACAGTGTGTCGTTGAGTGTCAGTGTGTCTTTGGAAAGCAGCACCGCCATGGTCTTTGTGAAATAGCGACCGGTTTCGCTGAAATAAATTAGCTCTTTTCCTTTCGGAGCGATGGTAACTGTTTTGTGCAAAGTTGATTTTTTCTCGGTCCCTTGCATCACTTTGGTGGTCATTTCGCGCTCCGATTTATTAATGATTGTAAGACTTGCCTGTTGCGAATAGGACATTGTGGATGCGGATAACAACATCAATATAAAAATAAAAACATTTTTCATTATACTTGATTTTTGTTCGTGTTTAGTTTGCGAAACAAAGTTAATATTTAATTTATTATGGTATCAAATCCTGGACGTTTTTAATTGATTGATTTGTAAAAGTGTGATTTATGTAACCTTTTCACGGATTAGTGTAACAAGACATCCATATTAATGGTAGTACTTTGTATGTTGTAGGTTAAATCTCAATTTATTTGAAACTGTTTGTTAAATACATGGTCAGCATACGCTGCAAGATGGTTGTGAAAGCAGCGTTGAAGAAGCTCGGTCTGCATTTTATAATTGTAGATCTGGGTGAGATTGAAATAATGGAAGAACTGTCGGAAGAAAAAAGAGAGGAGCTAAAAGCTGAATTAAAGAAATCCGGACTTGAGTTGATGGATGACAAAAAGGCTATTCTGATTGAAAAAATAAACAATATAATTATTGAGATGATTCATTATTCAGAAGAGTTGCCAAAAGTGAATTATTCAGATTATATAAGCGAAAAGATGAATTATGATTACACGTATCTTTCGAATATTTATTCTGAAGTGAAAGGGATCACCATTCAGCAATTCATTATTCTGCATAAGGTGGAGCGAGCCAAGGAACTGCTGATTTATGATGAATTGAATCTTACTGAAATATCGTACAAGTTAAATTACAGCAGCGTGGCTCATTTGTCGAACCAGTTTAAAAAAGTGACCGGACTCACGCCCTCGCATTTTAAGAAAATGAAGAATAAACGAAGACAACCGATTGAAGAAGTTGGGAGCTAAAAAATCAAATGAGGTCAAATAATACAACAAGGCAAATGGATGCGCGCACATTGATAGAAGCCAGTCTTGTCCCGCTGATAACCGTCAGCAAGGATGGGAAAGTCTTAGATATGAACGAAGCCCTGGTTAACATGACCGGGTTGAGCAGGGACAATATTGACAGTATCAATTTCTTTGACTGTTTCACCGATCCGGCAAAAGCGCGCGAAGCGTACCGAAAAGTGTTTTCGAAAGGATCGCTCACTGTTTTCCCACTTACCCTTCGGGACACCAATGGCAAGCTGACCGATGTGTTATTCAACGGCACCGTGTATCGCGACAAATCGGGAAAAGTGTTGGGCGCGGTTATTATGATTCGTGACGACATAGCCCGGAAGCTGGCATCGCATTACACAAGGAGCATTATAGAGGCTATTCGTGACCCGCTTTTTGCCATCGATTTAATGGGGAAAATTACGGATGTAAACAATGCAACACTCTCAGCAACCGATAGGACAAGAGAAAAAATTAAAGGAACTTCTTTTTCTCAATATTTCACCGACCCTGCAAAGGCACGTAAAGCATACCGGCAGATTTTTGAAACCGGCTATATTGCCGACATTCCACTCACGCTTGAAGATGGTACAGAAAAAAAGGTGATATGCAATGGTTCGGTGTTCAAAGACGACAAAGGCCTTGTGCTGGGGGTAGTAATTGTTGCCAGGGATGTCACGGAGCAACAGAAAATTGAGTCTCAACTAAACGAGGCCAAATTGCTGGCCGAGCATGCAACCGGAATAGCCGAGCTGGCAACGGGAGTTGCCGAAGTGGCGCAGCAAAAAGCGGAAACGGCGATGGATGTGGCCAACGATGCGTTGAAAGCAAAGCAACAGTTTCTGTCGAACATGAGCCACGAAATTCGCACGCCAATGAATGCCATTATCGGATTCACCAAAGTGCTTCTGAAAACCAATCTGAGCGAGAAACAGCAGGAATATCTGTCGGCAATCAAAACAAGTGGTGAAGCGCTCATTGTTCTTATCAACGACATTCTGGATCTGGCCAAAGTCGATGCAGGAAAAATTTCGTTTGAGCAAACAAAGTTTAAACTGGATCTTTCGGTTGCGGCCATGCTTCACCTGTTCGAACCCAAAATCCGCGAGAAAAATTTAGTATTGATCAAAGAATATGACAGACGTATTCCTTCCGTTTTGATTGGTGACCCGGTTCGCCTGCATCAGATCATTCTCAATCTGGTGAGCAATGCCGTCAAATTCACATCCGAAGGGGTTATTACCGTAAGTGTAAAGCTGCTCAGCGAAACCGAAGACAATGTTGTGATTGAGTTTGCAGTTAACGATACCGGAATCGGAATTGCACAGACAAAGATGAAAACCATTTTCGAAAATTTCCAGCAGGCAACCAGCGAAACATCACGCATCTTTGGCGGAACTGGTCTTGGGCTGGCTATTGCGAAAAAGCTGGTCGAATCGCAGGGCGGATCAATACATGTGAAAAGCAAGCTGGGCAAAGGCTCCACATTTAGCTTCATTTTGCCATTCACGAAAACAAGAGAGCTGGTGGATCCGGAAAATGTCACCATTGATTTCGACAGTTCCATCAAAAAAGTAAAAGTACTGGTGGTAGAAGACATTGCGCTGAATCAGTTGCTGATGAAAACCATTCTTGAAGAGTTTGGCTTTGATTGCGATATTGCATCCAACGGAAAAATTGCCATTGAAAAACTGCAGGAGCAATCGTATGATATTGTGCTGATGGATTTGCAGATGCCTGTGATGAATGGTTTCGAAGCCACAGATTACATCCGAAATATCATGCATTGCGATGTTCCGATAGTGGCATTAACGGCCGATGTAACTACGGTGGATCTGGCAAAATGCAAAGCGGTTGGAATGGATGATTACATTTCAAAACCCGTTGACGAAAGACTCCTTTTCAATAAAATTATTCTGCTGGTCCGAAAACCATTGCTGAATCATAGCGACAAGAGCAAAGATGATATACAAAAGCCGGCCGGCCCGTGCATAAACCTGGATTATCTGACGCGCACAACAAGGTCCAATGCCGCTTTGATGATGGAAATGATTTCGCTATATATCGATCAAACGCCGGCGTATATTCAGACAATGAAGGACGGCGTCGAAAATAATGACTGGTCAATGGTGCGTGCGGCGGTGCATAAAATGATTCCTACTTTTTCGATTGTGGGAATAAGTCACGAGTATGAAATAATGGCCCGAAAAATTCATGAATTGACCGATACAAACAATCACGGTGAAGAGATAAGCAAATTGGTGTCGCAACTCGACATGATTTGCATGAAAGCTTGCGTAGAATTGTCCATGGAACTACTGAAATTAGAAAAAGCTAATAAAAAAAAGAAATGAAAACCAAAATAAAAATATTTCTGGTTGATGATGAAGCTGTTTTTTTGAAACTACTGGAAATTCAGTTTCTCGAGAGTGGGGACTTCGATATAGAGACCTTTGCAACTGGGGAACTTTGTCTTAAGTCGTTATCCAATAAGCCCGATGTGATTATTTTGGATTATCAGCTTGATGGAATTAGTAAAAACGCCATGAATGGCCTTGAAACACTGGATAAAATTCTCGCATTTGATTCTAATATTCCGGTAATCATGCTATCGGCACAGGATAAAATTGATGTAGCTATTGAGTGTATGCATCACAAAGCTTTTGATTATGTTGTGAAAAGTGAAACAGCTTTTTTTCGCCTGCAAAAAATCATCAGCACTATTTTCGAAAACAGGAAACGTGAAAAAGAACTCAACTGGTATATGGACCGGATGTAATCGCTATGTTCAAATAATACCAAAGTAAGTTATTAAGTAGTCTAAAGACACAGTATTTCTGTATGGTTTCAGGTGGTTGATGCCAGAGTCGGACCATTGTAAATTTCACTTTGTAATAGAAACCACACTGCAAGTGTTAGATTTGATGATTCATGTCACTCCATGTGTGATTCATGTAACATTTGTTGCGAATTGTGTAATGCCTTGCCTGCCATGTGGAGGTATCTTTGTCTCTGAAACTTAAATTCAACAAAATGAAAAATTTATTTTTAGCAGCAGTGTTTGCCATTGCATCACTTTCAATGTCAGCTCAAACCACGGAACCGTCAAGATCTACCCAACTTAATTTCGGCGTAGGCCTCTCTGGTTGGGGTATTCCTGTTTATGCAGGGCTTGACTTCGGTGTTTCAAAAAACATTACTTTAGGTGGTGAAGTGTCTTATCGTGCATACCGCGAGAAGTATCACGATTTTTATTATGATCACAGCATTATTGGCTTTTCAGTCAATGGCAATTATCATTTCAACAGCATTCTGAACATTCCGCCGAGGTGGGATTTTTATGCAGGTCTGAATCTGGGCTTTTATGTTTGGTCGTCGCCCAACGATTATTATGGTGACCATACATCCGGCTTAGGTATTGGAGGACAGATTGGCGGAAGATATTTTTTCACCGAACGTTTTGGAATCAATCTTGAATTTGGTGGCGGCAACGCTTTTTCAGGCGGAAAATTCGGACTCACTTTTAAGTTGTAAGCATATTTACGCTTCGACTTTGTTAAAACATCCCTTGAAGTGTTCATACTCTTCGAGGGATGTTTTAATAATCAGTTATTTAGTTTTTTTAGAAGAAATATTTTCGTATCTTTACAAAAGCTGATCTTTGACATAAACATGAAAATGATTTGAGGATATTTATAAAAAATATGGTTTGTATTCGCTGCGAAATGGTAGTGAAGTATGCATTTGAAAAGATGGGAATAGGCTATAATTGGGTGAAAGTCGGCGAAGCTGAAGTAATTGATGAATTGACAGAAGAGCAAAGAACAGAGTTGAATAAACGGCTCAATAAATCAGGTCTCGGGCTGCTCGAAGACAGGAAAGCCATTCTGGTTGAGAAAATTAAAAATGTGATTATTGAACTGGTGCATTACACCGAAGATCAGATTAAAGTGAATCTGTCCGACTTGCTTACTGAAAAGCTGAATTACGATTACACTTATTTAGCCAATCTTTTTATGGAAGTGAAGGGTACAACCATTGAGCATTTTTTTATTTTTCACAGGATTGAACGCGCGAAAGAATTTCTGGTATATGATCAGCTTACGCTGACCGAAATATCTTACAGACTCCATTATAGTAGCGTTGCACACTTATCTGGTCAGTTTAAAAAAGTTACCGGACTGACTCCTTCGCAATTTAAAAAACTAAAAACAATTCGTCGCGCCACCATCGAAAATATGTGAATTTTGTAAGTATTTATGGCATTTGTGTAATGCCAATCTGCATAAACATCATCAACTTTGTTGTTGATTTATACACGTAAGAATACTTATCATGTCAAAAGAAAAAACAAACAAGGAAAAATCAGGTAAAAAAGCGCCTGCAAAAAACCTGAAAGAAAAGCGTGCAGATAAAGAAACCAAGCGCCAGGATAAGAAATCGGCTGGCGTTGTTTTCCCGGCGAAGTAACACTGTTTCAGAAAAAGACTTTCTCAAATATCAATCGGCAGCGCAAAAACAACATTCCACCGTCCAAAAGCGACGAAGGAGCTGAACGACATGGAACCGTTGTTTTTGCTGTCGTTACGACGGTTCCATGTTCCGGCCTGTTTAGAAAACCCTCGAAGAGTTCCGAACTCTTCGATGGTTAAGTGTGGCCGGAACGGTGGAATGTCGTAGCAATATTTTGCTGCAGCAAAAGTGTGAATGATGTAACAATATGACATTGTTGTGTAACGGTTTTATTGACTAATCAGGTGACCTTTGTCGTGAGGTATTATCTTGTGCAGACAATCTGCACAAGTAGAAAAACACTAAACGAGAAAAAAAAGAATTGGAAAAAAATGAAAAACAAAACAAACATCACATTGATTATCATTGCAACGCTTATTCTGACCGGCCTTACAAGCTGTGAAAAATATCCAGACAATCCGATGATCAGTCTTATTTCGCGCGCAGAGCGCGTTGCCAACACCTGGGCCATCGACAACTATAAAATCGACGGCACCGATTACACTTCGATTGTGACCGGATATACCGAAACTTTTACAAAAGATGGCGGATACTCATACAACTGGAGTGCGGCTGAAGGCACCGGAACATGGGCCTTTCAGAACGAAGATGAAGAAATACTCATCACAGGAATCGACAATCAGCAAACGCGCACATTGTTCATTTTGAAACTTGAAGAAAAACAATTCTGGTATTACTATATGGACGGTTCGGTAAAGCATGAATTTCACATGATCGAAAACTAGAAACAATAGGCACACAGACCTGCGAAAGTTGGTTTGTGTGCTATTTTAATCCAAAACATTATGAATATAGATAACAGTGAAATTGAAAAATCGAAAGCGCATATAACCGTTGAAATCATCGAGTATATTCCAAATTCGGTGGTAATCAAAACCATTCTTAAAAAATCGACCGGCAACATCAGCGTGATGTCTTTTGACAGCGGTGAAGGCCTGACCGAAAAAATATCCCCATTCGACACATTTGTACAAATCATCGAAGGTAAGGCTGTGATTGTGATCAACGGAGTTTCGAATTCGATGAAAACCGGTGACTCCATTGTCATTCCCGCGCACGAATCAAATTTGATACAACCGAACGGACGCTTTAAAATGATTCAAACAGTGATTAAAAGTTCCTACGAATAAACTACATCCCATGAAAAATTCCCTTTATATTATTGCTGCATTGCTCATAGTGATTTGGAGCATCATCTATTTCAATTTTCAGACAGGATCGCTCGTTCATGCATTGCTGATTCTGGCCGGTGTAATTATTCTGATCCGAATAATCTTTAATAATTCGCTTACCGGAAAATAGATACCCTTTCGGTTGAGTTCGATGAAATAATTGACGATAACAAACACAAATATTGGAGGCTCGTATGTCAATAAAAAAACAAATCAAAGCATTGATAGCGCTTGATTATGATCCTAGTGCAAAAATTATTGCTGAAGCTGCATTTGGGTTTGCCAAAAGCATGGGAGCCGACGTGGTTTTGCTGCATGTTATTTCTGATCCGGCTTACTATTCTACACCTGAGTATTCCCCCTTAACAGGTTTTATAGGTTATGATAGCATTGTACAGCTGACATTGGACAAGGAGGAGGATTTACGAAAGAAATCGCAACATTTTTTAAATCATTTTAAAGGACATTATGGTGATAAAAAAACTGAAACGATTTTGTGCGAAGGAGACTTTTCTACACAAATTCTTGCAACGGCCAAAGATGTTCACGCAGGCATTATCATAATGGGCTCTCATAGTCACAACTGGTTTGAAAATGTTGTGCTGGGAAGCGTAACATCGCAGGTTGTGCACGAATCAAGGATTCCGGTACTTGTAATTCCTGTGAAAGAAATAAAAACGAAAAAATAATCATCAAAAATAATTACTATGAAAGCAAGTACAAAAATGGGCATATGGCTGGATCACACCATCGCCTATCTGTTTGATATTTCGGACAGCAACGCCGAAACATTGACCATTAAAGCAGACAACAAGCATCACGAAATAAAGGAAACCCAGGGACTGGACGAGAGCAATACTCAAAACAAAGAACAGGATCAGCTGTCTGATTATTTTAAACGCCTCACTGATATTATTCAAAAATTTGACGAGGTTCTTTTGTTCGGACCAACGAATGCCAAAACAGAATTATTCAATCAATTAAACAAAAACAATCGCATCGCAAAGACCAATGTTGAAGTGAAGCAATCCGAAAGGATGACCGAAAACCAGATGATGGCATTTGTGCGTACTCACTTCGGCTTGTAATGACAGCAATTACCTGCACCGTTTTTTGTCTGAAAAACAATGCTCGGGCAGGTGAGTGTTTGCGTTCGTTATTGCAACACGCACAGAAGATTCTGGTTTGTTAAGTCATGTGCATAAATCCGGTGTATGTGTGAATGATGTAACAATTTTCAGAATAAGTGTAATGCTATTTTGCACTAATAGAAGCACCTTTGTAAATCGAAAATGACTACACTAAAAACAACAATCATGAACACTACAGAATTAAAAGGCAACTGGAATGAAATTAAAGGAAAATTAAAAATGAAATTTGCCACATTAACAGACAATGACCTTTTGTTTGAAAAAGGCAAAAAAGATGAGATGCTTGGACGTCTGCAGATTAAGCTGGGAAAGTCTAGCGAAGAATTGAAAAAAATTATTGAGGGTCTCTGAGATCAGATTGTATTAAATTGTGAATATAAAAGAAATCAGGATCACTAAAAACAAATTAGAAATGAAAAAATCAATAATCATACTTGTAGCAGTAGCATTTGTTTCATTGAGCTTCCTTACCGGATGCGAGACAAAGGAAGAAAAGGTAGCTAACGCACAGCAAAATGTTGCAGATGCCAAACAAGATCTGGCTGACAAAAAGTACGACGCTAAAGTCGAACGGCAGGAAGAAGCAATAGAATGGCAAAAGTATAAAGCCGAATCGAAAGCTAAGATAGCCAGCAACAACGAAAAAATTGCTGAATTGAAAATCAGAATGACTAAATCAGGACAAATGGAAAATGTTGTTTTAAAGGAACGCATCATCAGCCTCGAAATGAAAAATACCGAGCTTAGAAAAAGAATGGAAACGTACGATGCCAGCACCAGTGATTGGGCTTCATTCAAACGAGAGTTCTCGAAAGACATGGAGAATCTGGGCCAGGCGATCGAAGATCTTACGGTTGACAGCGACAAATAAATTTTAAAAACGCTCGAAGGGTTTCAAACCCTTTGAGGGTTTTTATTAAAAAATCAAACAAAAATGAAAACACTTTTATCAACGGTTTTGGCAACTATCATAATGATGTTTTTGCCATTTACAAATTTTGCCCAGGCACCTGTTTTGGGCACAGCAGCAGACTTTGTTTTATTCTCAACCGATGGAGCAGTTAGCAACAGCGGTATTTCGCAGATCACCGGAAATGTAGGAACCAACATTGGTTCGAATACAGCGTTCGGAAATGTGAACGGTCAAATGCACAGTCAGGATCTCGTGACAGCACAGTGTTCAACCGATGTTCAGGCTCTATATTCAGAACTCAACAGTGCAACGCCAACTTTGTTCCCATCTCCTTTATTGGGAAATGGAGCTACTTTAACACCTGGTGTGTATTCCATATCTGCCGCCGCTACTTTGAATCTTAATTTGATTCTTGACGCTCAAAACAATGCCAACGCAATTTTTATTTTTCAAATTAACGGCCCGCTTTCAACCGGTGCCGGATCAAAAGTGATTTTGATCAATGGTGCGCAGGCTTGCAATGTTTTCTGGAAAGTCGAAGGACTTGTAAGCATGGCTGCCGGTTCTACCATGCGTGGAACCATCATTGCCAACAATGCCGCCATTGAAATGAATTCTGGCGATACCCTCGAAGGCAGAGCCATTGCCATTATCGGAGCCATCACCGTTGACGGAGTGCTTGCATACACGCCCATTGGTTGTGGCAGCCCTGTTCTTACAGGACCTGTTGCACCCGAACTTGGTGTTGCTGCCTGTTATGCCGTTTTTTCATCAAACGGACCGGTTACAAATACCGGAGTTTCGTTTATCACAGGCGATGTTGGAACCAATGTTGGCTTAACAAGCGGTTTTGATGCATTAAATGTTGATGGTGTCATTCATCCGATACCTGATATTTCAACCGCAGAAGCCGCAGCCAGTCTTCTTGTTGCTTACAACAACGTCAATACATATCCCGAAGACATTGAATTGCTTTATCCCGCACAATTTGGCCGCAACCTGGTGTTGACTCCTCATACTTATGTAATGAATGGCGCTGTTACATTTACCGACTCGCTTTATCTGAATGCTCAGGGAAATGCCGATGCCGTTTTTGTTATTAAAATTTACGGAGCCGTTACAACAAGCACCTATGCAAAAGTTCTTCTTATAAACGGGACACAGGCGAAAAATGTTTACTGGATGGTTAACGGTAGTTTTGATCTGAACGAATATTCAATATTTAACGGGACTATAATTGGCAATACGAGCGCAATAAGCATCAACTCTCTGGCCACTGTAAATGGCAGAGCGCTTACTACCGGAGGTGCGGTAACCACAGCGGCCATTACCGCGGTTGCTTCCCCGATTCCTGGCGATTGTGCAACTGTTGGCACCGAAGATATTGATGTTGCAAATGGCACATCTCCTGTCAGTATTTATCCGAATCCTTTCAGCAGCAAAACTTACATCACAATCAACAATCAAGTTTTGATCAACAATGCTGAAGTGAGAATTTTCAATATACTAGGAACTGAAATCAAGCGTATTTCAATTCTTGAGCAATCAACAATGGTTTCATTGAGCGAAATGCAGAATGGCGTTTATTTTTACAGCGTTATTTCTGACAATCAGGTTATTCAGAACGGGAAACTGATTCTGCAATAATCAATAATTTTTATTTCTTATTAAAGCCAGTTGCACAACCAGTGTAATTGGCTTTTTGATAGGTATTAAAATACAGGTAATGTGTGAATTATGTAATTTTTTGTAATGAAAGTATAACAAGTATTTTGCCATATGTGGCCACCTTTGTAGAGTGAAAACTTATTCACCAATAAAATGTAATATATGAAAACAAAAATTCTAATGGCAGCCATATTCTTGGGTGCGATTGTGTTATTCGCGGGGTGTAAAAAAGATGACTTCGTTGAAATCACAGGCGTTTGCCCGATTGTGGTATCCACAATTCCTGCCAATGGGGCCACGAGTGTACCACTGGCACAGGTGATCACAGTAAAATTCAACGAAGAGATGGACCCGTCGTCCATTACTTCGGCTTCATTCTTTATCAGGAGTACAGCTGTACTGACAGGAACATACTCCTATAATGATTCAACGGCGACATTCACACCCGGAAGTCCTCTGACTGCAAACACGACTTATACCGGAACCGTGACAACCGATGCGCGCGATTTAAATGGCAACTATCTTCAGACAGATTATGTATGGTCATTCAGCACCGGCACCACACTGGCACCGATGGTAACTACTACAGATCCTGCAGATCTTGAAACCGGCGTGGTGTTGAATAAAACGGTTGAGGCAAATTTCAATATGCCAATGAATGCCGCAACAATCAACACAACTACATTTACTTTAATGGATGGTGTAACCAATATCCCAGGCGTTGTCACTTACAGTGGCACTACTGCCTTTTATAATCCTAATGCAGATTTGACCCCCAACACCGAATATACGGCTACCATTACAACCGGTGCCGAAAATCCTGCTGGCGATCCAATCCCTGCAGATTATGTCTGGACTTTTACGACAGGAACACTTGTTGCTCCGACCGTAATATCGACTGATCCTGCAAACCTCGATATTGATGTTCCATTAAATCAAATTATTACCGCTGATTTCAGCGAAACAATGAACGGAGCAACAATTGATGCCACTTCATTTACGGTCAGCAATGGCGTTGTCAATATTCCCGGAATCATTAGCTATGCCGGTGTTACAGCTACTTTTACTCCAACCGATTTATTGTTGTCTGGTACAACATATACCGCTACAATCACCAATGCTGCAGAGAATCTTGCCGGAACAACGCTGGTAAGTGATTATGTATGGACTTTCAATACAATTGCAACAACAGGCCCGGTTCTTCCTGATCTGAATACCGTTGCTGATTTTGGTATCATTGCAGGTGTAGGTGTAAGCAACAATGCTGGTTTCAGTGTTATTAACGACATGAATGTCGGCATCAGTCCTGGTGTTCGTTCTTCGATTACCGGATTCCCGCCCGCAATTGTTGTTAACGGAGCTATCTATGCTTCTGACGACCTCACTCCTGTTGGAGTTGCAGCTATGCTGATTCAGGCAAAGCAAGACCTTACTGATGCTTATTTGTTTGCCGAAGGCGCTTCGTCACCTGCACCGGCTACAGTTTCGGGCGACATAGGTGGAATGACCCTGGCCCCTGGAATTTATAAATCAACATCAACGCTTTTGATTCAATCGGGCGATCTGACACTGGATGCGCAGGGCGATGCTAATGCCGGATGGATATTCCAGGTTGCATCTGATTTTACTACAGTTGGCGGAGCCGGCGGAAATGTTATTCTGACGGGCGGAGCCCAGGCTAAAAATGTTTACTGGCAGGTTGGAAGTTCAGCTACCATTGGTGACTTTACATCCTTTAAGGGAAATGTGCTGGCACTTACTTCGATCACCATGAATTCGGGTGCCACAGCTGAAGGCAGAATGCTGGCCCGCAATGGCGCAGTAGTGATGACAAGCACCAATATTATTAACAAACCATAACTGAAACTACCATGAAAACAATAAATCATTCAAAACGGGAATCGACTTTTTTGCGACGCCCGAGTATACTGAACTTTCTGAAAGTCGCCGTCATCTTTTTGATGATAGCTGGAATTCAGACACAGGTTCAGGCACAGGAAACACAATATACAAAGCCTTTATGGTGGTTTGGTGTAGCTGGTGGCGCAAACCTTAATTTCTACAACGGATCAACACAGGAACTGAATGCAGATCTGACCGTCCCGACAACCTTTCACGAAGGTATGGGCCTGGGCCTGTTTGCAGCACCCATGATTGAAATTTATCGTCCGGGAACACTCTTCGGATTCATGATTCAAGCTGGCTGGGACAGTCGTAAAGGTACATTCGAACAGGTAAGCACCCCGTGCAATTGCCCGGCTGACTTAAATGCAAAAATTACCTACATCACTGTTGAACCCAGTTTAAAGTTCGCACCGTTCAAATCAGGTTTTTATCTTTTTGGCGGACCACGCTTTGCTTTTAATCAAAACAAATCGTTTACCTATAGTTTGGGTATCAACCCGGCTTATCCTACTCAGGAACAAAGACCCGATGTGGAAGGTGATTTCAGCAATATGAACACAAGCCTTGTGTCGGCGCAAATCGGTGCAGGATGGGATATTCCGCTTACATCAGACATGAGTCGTACGCAGCTGGTGATTTCACCATTCGTGTCGTTTCATCCTTATTTCGGACAGGATCCCCGTTCCATCGAGACATGGAATGTGACTACAATCAGAGCCGGTGCTGCCATCAAAATCGGAAGAGGTCATGCTATCAAGGACAAAATAGAAAAAGTGTCTGATGATCCTATTGTAACCACTCCAGTCGATGTGGAAGTTGTGACATCGGATGTTACTTTCTCTGTATATGCTCCCGAAAACATTCCTGAAAAACGCAGAGTGAAAGAGGTTTTCCCGATTCGTAATTATGTTTTCTTCGATATCGGATCAACTGAAATTCCTAACCGTTATGTGAAACTGAAAAAAGACGAGGTTAAAGATTTCAGAGAAGATCAGGTAGAACTGAATACTCCCGAAAACTATTCAGGTCGTTCGGAACGTCAGATGATTGTTTATTACAACATCCTCAATATTCTTGGCGATCGTATGTTGAAGAACCCTTCAACAACAATAAAATTGGTTGGTTCATCTGAAAAGGGTCCTGCCGATGGTCAAAAAATGGCCGAATCGGTGAAATCGTACCTTGTAGACGTATTTTCGATTGCTCCTGCACGAATTGCAACCGAAGGCCGCGACAAGCCTAAACTCCCTTCTGAACATGCCGGACAAACACAAGATGCAGAACTCATTCTTCAGGGCGACCGCAGGGTCTCTATCGAAAGCAGTTCCCCGGTTTTGCTTCTGGAATTCCAGAGCGGACCCGATGCTCCCCTCAAACCAGTTGTTGTGAATGTTGTTGAAGAAGCTCCTATCGACAGTTACGTTTCGCTCTATGCCAATGGCTCAAAAGAGGCCTATGAATCATGGTCTGCCGAAATTACTGATAGCAAGGGCAATGTTCAGAAATACGGTCCTTATACAGTCGAATATGTTACCATTCCGGGAAAAACCATCATGGGTGCCAACAAAGAAGGAACCTATAATGTGAAAATGATCGGAAAAACCAAAGACGGATTTGTTGTTCAGAAAGACACGACCGTTCATATGGTACTCTGGGCTCCGCCTGTCAATGCTGAAGTAATGCGATTCAGCGTGCTGTATGGTTTTGACGAATCGAAAGCCATTACCATGTACGAAAAATACATTACAGAAGTGATTGTACCCAAGATTCCACAAAATGGAACAGTGGCTATTCATGGTCATACCGATATGATTGGTGACGAGACTTACAATCAGAAGCTTTCGCTTGAGCGCGCAAACGATGTTAAAGGCATTATGCAAAAAGCACTTGCTGCAAGCAACCGCCGCGATGTAAAATTTGTTGTACTTGGAATGGGTGAAGACACTAACACTGCACCTTTCGACAACAAGTATCCTGAAGAGCGCTTCTACAACCGTACTGTAATCATAGATTTAATCCCATAACCCCACGGATAAATAGCATAATAGTAGTTTTAAGAAATTCCACTTAATTATTTATAAAAAGCTGTCTGAATATATCGGGCAGCTTTTTTTTTGAATGATGGGGCGGTCTCAAAATTATAAATCGTTTCGATATTCCATCGTCCGCCAGCTGGCGGATATGGAATCGTCGAAATGGCCTCAAAAACAACGATTCCGGCACAAACGACTCTTTCATGTCCTTCATTGCATTCCGGACTATTGAAGGTTGGTTCGCTTGATGAAGTTGTTGTTTTTGCTTCAGAAGTCACTTTTGAGACAGTCACAATAGTGGAGCAATTGTGTGAATGATGTAACAAAAGTGCATAGTTGTGTAATGCTTTTTTACCCATATCGACGCACCTTTGTATTGTGAAAACACATTCACAAATGAAATTCAACAACAATGAAAAAATTAATTCTTTTAAGTTCAGTATTCGTATTCATGTTTGGTTTTGGCCAGGCGCAGGAATCGAGCATTGATAAGCGAAGCAGTCTTACATTTGGCGCAAAAATAGGGCTCAATTATTCCAATGTTTATGACAGTGAGGGTGAGGAGTTCGACGCTGATGCAAAATTTGGTTTAGCAAGTGGTCTCTTCGTTTGTATTCCCGTGAGCGAATATTTAGGCATCCAGCCCGAAATACTTTTTTCACAGAAGGGTTTCAAAGCAACAGGAAGCGTATTGGGCAGTGAATACAGCTTCACACGCACAACAAACTATTTGGATATTCCACTTATGGTAGCATTCAGACCGAGCGAATTCTTTTCAATCGTTGCCGGACCACAGTATTCTTATCTTCTGAGCAGGAAAGATGTTTTTCACACAAGCACCATGACCATTGAGCAGGAAGAAGAATTCGAAAACGATAATATCCGCAAAAATACATTCTGCGTCACAGGCGGTGTAGATATCACTATCAGTCATATTGTATTGGGAGCCAGAGTTGGCTGGGATTTGTTCAACAACAACGGTGACGGAACATCAACAACCCCACGTTACAAAAATGTTTGGTATCAGGCAACTATTGGATACCGCTTCTAACACCTTTAGCCACACTCTTTGCGATGCAGTTTGATACTGCGTCGCAAGGTTTTCGGCTCAAAGTTTAAACAACGATAAAGAAAAATCCGGTAACAAAACTCACAAAAAAATATTTATCAAATGGGAAATCTACTGTATATAATCGCCGTAATTCTGATCATTGCCTGGGCTGTTGGATATCTTGGCTATAACACCGGAGGCATTATTCACATTCTTCTGGTAATTGCTGCTATCGCAGTTTTATTGCGGCTTATCAGAGGGTCTGACAGACTTTAAAAATTTCGAAAATTCAAGAATTAAAAAAACAAACACACAAAAAATCAAAAATCATGGAAACTGGAAAAGTTATTTTAGGCGTTGTGGCTGGTATAGCCGTTGGCGCACTCATCGGTATTTTAGTTGCTCCGCAAAAAGGTGAAAAAACCCGCGGGCAGATTGCAGACAAAGGCAACGATTTGGTCGATGCCATTCAGGAAAAGCTGACTGCAATGTTCGAAGGCATTTCGAAAAAGCTCAGCGTTGTTGAGGATGAAGAGGAAACCGAAAAAGAAAATGTTGTAGAGAAAGCACATAAGAAAGCATAGCTTACTGTTTATTTAAGTTGCAGCATGCAAGGAGGACAATATGAAAGAAAATGAAAAAGACATTAATTGTGAAAAAAAAGATGGAACGACGCTTAACATAAGTGCGATTTTCGATAAACTTACGGATCTCGGTAAGGCCCGTCTGGAGCTTGCCCGTCTGAAAGGCATCGATACCGCAACGGAAATAGCATCCTCCTCTGCCGCAAGTATTGTTTTCCTTGCTTTATGCTGTTTTGTTTTCCTGCTGCTGAACATTGGAGCAGCACTGTATATTGGAACTGTTGTGGAAAGCATGTACTTAGGTTTCATTGTTCTTGCAGGTTTCTACAGCTTTGCTGCCATTATTTATCAGCTTGCATTCAATAAACTGATTAAAAAAGTTATTCGTAATTTTTTTATTAAACAACTAATGTGATGAAAGAAACTCTTATAACATCGCCGGCTACAGAACTGAAGGAGGCAATAAAACTTCAGCAGGAAACATTGCTGCAGGCAAAGGCTCTGTTTAACGAGGAACTGGTTATTGCAACAGACGCAGTTATGTCGGGCGATTTCATTAAAGACAAATTAAAAAGTGTTTTGTCGCCGGTTGGCATATTGGGTAATCTTGCGGGTGCTGTCACAGGAGTGATTGCAGGTTCTTTGGTCAAAAAAGTCGTTGCCGGTCCTCAGGCGGGCACACTGCGAAAAGTCGTGGGGCTTGTTTTACAAATTGCTGCAACCAAGGGAATCGGCAATATTATTTCAAACCTGATAAAAAAGAAAGAAAGCAAAATGTGACAACAACGAAGTCGAAAATTAGTTTCACCTACAGGACCGGTATTTTTATTATCGGTCTTGTGGCGTTGCTGGCATTGCTCTACGTTGCAAGAGGCATCATTGTTCCGTTCATTTTTGCAGTAATTATTGCCATTGTTCTGCACCCGGTGGTGCAGTTTTTTGTCAGAAGAAAATTGAACAGAGTGATTTCCATTATTATCACTTTGCTTCTTTCATTTCTGATCATCGCATTCCTTGGAATATTGATTGCATCGCAGGTTGCGCGCTTGAGTGAGTCATGGCCATTGCTGATAGAAAAACTGACCTTAGCATCGGAAGATTTCATAGTTTGGCTGGCAGGATATCTTGATATCAACCAACAAAGTATTCGTACATGGCTGGCAGAATTCAAAACCGACCTTTTGGGGTTGAGCGGTTCAGCATTCAGCCAAACGATGGTGGGTATCGGAAACAGCATCGTGGTGATTCTTCTGATTCCTGTGTATGTATTTATGCTGCTTTTTTATCAGCCCATCCTGATTGAATTTATTCGCAGGCTTTTCGGCAGTGACAACAAAAGCAAAGTGAACGAAATTATCACTCAGATAAAAACGGTCATACAACAATATCTTGTTGGTCTTGCCCTGGAAATACTGATTGTTGCAACGCTCGAAATAATTGCACTGTTGTTACTCGGAATCGAATATGCTTTACTGCTGGGAATAATTGGCGCATTGCTCAATCTCATTCCATATATCGGAGGATTAGTTGCTGTTGCTTTGCCAATGATGGTTGCTCTGGTAACCAAAACATCGCCCTGGTATGCCGTTTATGTCATGGTAATTTATTATGTCATTCAGCTGATTGACAACAATTATATAGTTCCGAGAATAGTTGCATCAAAAGTGAAAATCAATGCGCTGTTTTCAATTATCGCCGTTTTGGTTGGAAACATTATCTGGGGTGTCCCGGGTATGTTTCTGTCGATTCCTTTACTGGCGATTATAAAATTGATATGCGATCATATTGAATCGCTGAAACCATGGGGATTTCTGTTAGGGGACACCATGCCCCCAATCTTTAAAAAAATTAAAAAATCAAGCAAATGATAGAAGTAAAAAAAGAAGGAATCCTGCTGAAAAAGTCAGGCCTTGAATTTGAAAACGAAGGCGTTCTTAATCCTGCCATTATGCAGGATGGAAACACAATACACATGTTTTACCGGGCGGTGCAAAATGGGAATTTTTCAACGATTGGCTATTGCAAACTTGATGGCCCGACGACTATTCGCGAACGGAGCGATAAACCCATTATTGTGGCTGAAGCCGACTATGAATCTCATGGTGTTGAAGATGCGCGGATATCAAAAATTGATGATCTGTATTATCTGACTTACACGGCGTATGATGGAGTGAATGCACAGGGAGCTTTGGCCACTTCAACCGATCTTATACATTTTGAAAAGAAAGGGATTATTGTTGCACCGGTTTCATATGTCGAATTTGTGTTTCTGCTTGAATCGGCGCCGCGCGTGAATAAAAAGTATTACCGAAACCATTTGTTTTATTATCAGGCCGACAATATCAAAACAAAAATTCTGCTGTGGGATAAAAACGTTATTTTTTTCCCGCGCAGAATCAACAATAAACTATGTTTTCTTCATCGTGTCAGACCCGGAATTCAATTGGTGTGCGTGGACGATTTAAGCGAGCTCACCCACGAGTGGTGGGCGCAGTATTACAGGACATTGCCAGATCATATTGTTATGGATCCTCGCCACAAACACGAATCTCGATATATCGGAGGCGGCTGTCCGCCTATCGAAACAGAAAAAGGATGGTTGTTGATTTATCACGGAGTGGAAAAAACGAGCCGGGGATTTGTGTATTCGGCCTGTGCTGCTTTGCTCGATTTGGAGGATCCCTCTAAAGAACTTTCACGACTTCCATATCCCTTGTTTTCTCCGCAGTACGATTGGGAATTAAATGGAATAATAAACAACGTGGTGTTTCCAACTGGTACTGCATTGTTTGACGATACGCTGTATATTTATTATGGTGCAGCAGACGAACAAATCGGATGCGCCTCATTAAGTCTGTCTGCTTTGCTCAACGAATTATCGATTAATAATAAGTGCAATGAAAAAAAGTAACCTAGTACGCAATGCCTTTTCAGTGCCGTTCAATGAAGTGGCAAAAGCAATTCCTGTCAGCAACATTTATTCTGAACAAATTTCGGGGGGCAATAAAAGCCTGAAGAAAAATGCGACACCTGAAATTCTTTTCATTACATCATATCCGCCTCGTGAATGTGGCATTGCAACCTATTCGCAGGATCTGATTGATGCTGTTCAGAATAAATTCGGAAAGTCTTTTAAGGTGAAAGTCTGTGCACTCGAAACAACCGATGAAAAGTTTGATTATCCCGAAATAGTAAGCGGCGTTTTCGATACTTCGAAACCAGTTGAATTTACTGTTACTGCTTATAAAATCAACAAAAACACAAATATTAAAATCGTAGTTATTCAGCATGAATTTGGTTTTTACAATCTGAATGAAGGCAATGATTTTTTGAGTTTTATCGATCAGATAAATGCACCGGTCATTATCGTTTTTCATACTGTATTGCCTGCTCCTGATGATCGCCTGAAAAACATGGTGAATGCAATGGCCGCCGCCAGCAAAGCCATCGTTGTGATGACTGAAACTTCGCGGGGAGTGCTTGAGCAGGACTACGGCATTGAGAAATCGAAAATCGAAGTGATTGCTCATGGAACGCATTTGGTTTCGAACAGCAGCAAAACAATGTTGAAAAAGAAATATGGATTGACAGGTCGAAAAGTGCTCTCAACTTTTGGATTGCTAAGTGCAGGCAAAAGCATAGAAACCACATTGGATGCGCTTCCAGCGATAGTTGAAATTCATCCGGATGTTATGTTTCTTATTATCGGAAAAACCCATCCTGGTGTAGTTAAGCATGAAGGCGAAAAATACAGGGAAATGCTACTTCAAAAAGTAGAATCACTGCACCTTGAAAAACATGTAACGTTCATCAATCAATATTTATCCCTGACGGTATTGCTCGAATATTTGCGATTGACCGATATTTATCTGTTTACATCCAAAGATCCCAATCAGTCAGTGAGTGGAACATTTTCGTACGCCATGAGTTGCGGCTGTCCTGTTATTTCAACGCCTATTCCGCAGGCGCGCGAAATGCTGGCAGAATATCCCGATTTACTAATTGGTTTTCAGCAACCAACTCAGCTGGCAGCCAGTGTTATCAAATTATTTAAAAGTGATTCGCATCGCGAAAGAATCAGTACGGAAATGCTGCATAAAATTGCCCCTACTGCATGGGAAAATTCAGCCATTGCGCATGCTCAGCTGTTTAAAAAAATAATGGTGAATAAATTTGTTCTGGATTACAACATCCCGGATGTAAATCTTCGACATATAAAACAAATGACAACTGCTTTCGGCATGCTGCAGTTTTCGAAAATCAACAGGCCCGATACTTCATCCGGCTACACACTCGACGATAATGCACGCGCAATGATTGTCATTTGCAAACACTATGAATTAACCAGGGATCGGACTGATCTTGTTCTCCTGAATACCTATCTGAATTTTATTCAATATTGTCTGCAACCCGACGGAACTTTTCTGAATTATGTTGATAAGCATAAACAGTTTACAACTCAAAACGAAAACGAAAATCTCGAAGATGCCAATGGCAGAGCAAACTGGGCGCTTGGATATCTGATTTCGAACAAAGACATTTTGCCTCTCGAAATGATCAAAAAAGCAGAAGAAATTTTCGGAATATCGATGCAGAATGCAATTGAAATGTTTTCTACAAGAGCCATGGCTTTTAATATAAAGGGCTTATACTATTTCGATCTGAAGCATGGGTCAACCCCGGCGAAACGAATCATTAAAATACTTGCCGAACGACTAGCTGACATGTATGAATTTGAATCGGACAAGGAGTGGGCATGGTTCGAAAGTTATCTTACCTATGCCAACAGTATTTTGCCCGAAGCCATGATTATGGCCTGGCAAAGTGTGAAGGAACCTAAATATCAGCGCATCGCAAAAGAATCGTTTGATTTTCTGATTTCCAAAACGACAGAGGGCGACATGATGAAAGTTATTTCCAACAAAGGTTGGCTGAAAAAGGGCGGGGAATCTCAATCTTCTGGCGAACAACCCATAGATGTTGCCTATACGATACTTGCCTTGCAATCATTCGACGATATTTATAACGATGAGGATTTTAAAACCCGGATTTACAAAACAAATCAATGGTTTCTTGGCAACAACCATCTTAATCAAATTATGTACAATCCCTGTACAGGGGGGTGTTACGACGGACTGGAAGAAAATCAGGTCAACCTGAACCAAGGCGCCGAATCAACGATAAGCTATCTGCTTGCGCGATTGACAATTGAAAAAATCCGAAAGAATAAAGAGCTGCTGTTGTATCAAGCTCAAATTAAAAATGAAAGCGTTTATCAGCCAGAATCGACTGAAAAACTATTTCAGCAATCGCTGCCGAAAAATATATTGCTTACTTGATTTCAATTCGGACTCACTCTTTCAAGAATCCCTTCACGCCTGCGTTTTGTCAGATCATCCTGCCGGTGGAAAAACAATAATGAATTCAGTCCCTTTCGCAGATCTTTTTACCTCGATGGTTCCGTTGATTTGTTCTGTAAGAATGCTGACCAGTTGAAGTCCCAGACTTTTGGTGTTGCGTATATCAAACCCTTCGGGCAATCCTTTTCCATTGTCTTTGATGGAATAAACCAGATTTTTTTCATCCTTTTTGGTGAGTTTGATTTCAATAAGTCCCATTGTACCCGGATCGAAGGCATATTTGAATGAATTCGTAACTATTTCGTTTGTAATAAGCCCGATCGCAATGATGGTGTCAATATCAACTTTAAAGGACTTGCCGGTTATTTTACATTGAATGTTTTCGTTGGGTGATTTGTAAATGGAAGTAAGAAATTCAAAAAGATTTTTGATGTAATCTATCAGATCAATATTTGAGAAATCGGTGGTTTCGTATAGCTTTTCGTGCACCAGTGCCATTGTTTTGATTCGCGTTTGACTGTCGCGCAGAATACGTCTTGTGTGTTCATCTCTCACCGAAGACAGTTGCAGGTTCAGAATACTGACGATCACCTGCATGTTGTTTTTCACCCGGTGGTGAATTTCCTGCAGCAACACTTCTTTTTCCTGCAACTGGTGTTTGATTAATTCTTCTGCTTTTACACGTTCCGAAATTTCCACAACGAGTTCTTCGTTCTTTCTTGCAAGCTCAGTGGTACGTTGCGCCACCTTTTCTTCCAGAGTCTGGTTCAGTCGTATAATTTCTTCTTCAATGGCTTTTTGTTTACTGATGTCCATTACGGCAGCACTGAGTCCGAATATGTTCCCATTTTCATCAAACAATGGTGTATATGCTCCATAAATGTGGGTCGCAATTCCTTTCTCCAATTCAAGCAGATCAGTTACCTCAACTGCTTTTTTTGATTCAATACATTGATCAACCAACAGCTTATGTCTTTGATATAAGTCAGGTGGAAAAAATTCGCTGTAGTTGTGATTTTCAATCTGGTCTAACGGCAGTTTGAATGTTTGCGAATAAAACTTATTTGCAATGAAATATTTGCCATCAAGATCAATAGCAGCGAGCCACATGGGAAGAGCATCAATCATAGATCGAAGCAACATCCGACTTCGCTGTAATTCGAGTTCGATTTTTTTTCGTTCGGTAATATCCTGCATTGTTCCTATGATGTGTGCTGAAGTCACAGGTCTGTCAGGATCACAAAAACAATTTACAAACACATATTTCACTCTCCCATCTGGCATCAGAAGCCGGTGTTCGAAATGGCTCTCCTTTATTTTTTTTAATGTTTTGAAATATTCGTGTTCAACTTTTTCTTTATCGTCTGGATGCATTCTTTCAATGAACGAATCAAACAATGAAACAGATGCACTGGGATCGATTTCAAAAATAGAATACATTTCGTCGGACCAAATTATCTCGTTCGTTGCTGGCACATGTTCCCAGTTTCCGAGTTTGGCCACATGCTGAGCTTCTTTCAGTTGTTTTTCACTGCGCAGAATTTCCTGTTCAATTTTTTTTCGTTCGGTGATGTCGTTAATAACTGCAATTCTTGCACTTCTGTTATTGTATCTGATGTCGTGTGAAGTGGCCAGAATGTCAATCAGTGTTCCGTCAGATTTCAGGTGGCGCCATTCTCCTGCATATTCGTGTCCCTGAATTCTGTGTGCAAGCTCAGTAATTGGCTTTTTATCTTTTTCCGGATACAAATCTGTAAGGTGCATCTGAGAAATCTGTTCAGCGGTATAGCCATAGAGCTTCAGAAATGACTCATTAACCGAAATCATTTTCAAAGTACCTCTTTCGTAAATCAGCATCGGGAGCGGGTTGTGCTCAAACAACAGACGATACTTTGCTTCAGACTCACGAAGTGTTATTTCATTGTTTTTAATTTCAGAAATATCGAGCAGCGACGCAACACTTCTTTTTGAGCCAGGGATGATATCAACCGTCAAAAGAATATACTTTTCAACACCATTTCTATCGACAAACCTGAATTCATATGATTTCAACGCAGCTTCATTTTTCAACCGACGCAGCATATGTTGCTCTTCCATCTTCACCAAATCATCCCATGCAACAAATTCTTTCCAGCTTTTGATATTTTCAATTTCTTTTCTGGTGAATCCGGAGAGTTCTTCAAATTTTGAATTAGCCAATGAAATTATTGTGTCTTCTTCAATAATAACAGCCGCTGTTCCCGTGTTTTCAAATATGGCTTTATATCGTAGTTCAGATTCTTTAATCTGCAACTCTGTGCTTTTAATATCCGTTATATCATGAAAGAAAATTGAAATGCCGTTTTCTGTAGGATAAATGCGGTTTTCAAACCATTTGTCCAAAGGCGGATAATACTCCTCCATACTTACAGGCACCCGTTGCTTCATGACCTTTTCATAGTTCTTTTGAAAGGGTTGCCCTACGCCTTCCGGAAACACAGTCCATATATGTTTGCCGGTTAACCATTGCGGATCTTTTCCGAAAATTTCACCGGCCTTTTGATTGACGTAAGTGTAAAACCAGTCTGTATCAATCGAAACGAATGCATCCGACATCGATTCCAAAACGTCGACCAGATGATCGTGTTCTGCTTTTAGCGTGTCGTTGGCCGTTTTTGCGTCTGTAATATTGCGCGATGTCATCGCTATACTGGTCGAACTGCCATCATTCTCCAAAACGGGGGAGATAAATATTTCAAACCATTTACCGTTGAAAGTGTCGACAAAGCTGACAGGTATTTTGGTTTTTATAACCTGCCTGATTTTTTTGAGTCGTGAGTCAAATATATCTTTAGGCAGAATTTCGATGGCGCTGTGTCCGATTATTTCATCGGGTTGTTTGTCCCATCTTTCCAGAAACGATTTGTTGCCGTCCAGAAAAACACCATCGCTGTTGATGATAGCAAGAGCATCGGGCGAAGAATCCAGGATGGCCCGTAACTGCGCATTGGTTTTGTTTTTTTCGGTTTCAATCGCTTTTTTTGCCGAGGTGTCTCTGACAACTGCTATGTAATTAAATTTCCCATCGATCTCTGCATAGGTTAGCGCAACTTCAGCCCAGAAATGGCTCCCATCCAGTTTTTTCGCAAGCCATTCAAACACACATTTGCCCTCTTTGCGCGCTGTTTCACTATATGCGTTTATTGCAGCTTCGTCGTAGGGAGCTTTCAGGACACTGAGATCGGCAGGATCCAGATCCTTCACCATATCTTTCGGGCAGCCATATAATTCGCAGGCACATTGATTCGCATACACATATTTGCCGGAATTTATATCAAGAACCATTATGCCGTCGTAAATTGAATCCAGCATTTGTTGAATTGAATCCGCAGTGTACATGTCTGACATTGGCTTTTTGTTTTAGTTACAACTTTGCAGATCTTTGTTCTTACATCTTTTTCCACTTTCCGGGAGCCGGTTTTAATAGGTAAAAATAAGCCGGACTTCGACAGGTGGTGGTTTTCAGTTAACGAAGATAATATCAAATGAATTGATATGCAAATTATTATTTCATACGTAACTTTAAAACTATAGTTGGTTAAGTGTTGGATGAGTTTTTAGCATCGGAGTTCCGGGCATAATTATGAAATTACTGTATTAATAAATGCAAATTGTTGTTAGTCTGATTTTTTAAATGTCTGCTATGAGCTCATCTCAAATTTGAATAGAAGAATGATCAGACTGATTTAAAATGACCTTTTGCTGACCATTATAGGCATTAATGAAAATATCTTTTACATTTGTGTGGCATAAAACTAACCCTTGACACGATTCAGGAAATATCTATTATTTGCAGCTTTCATCTGGACGGGCTGTACTGTCACTGCACAAAGCAGCGACGAGATGACATTTGACAGCTACTCTTCCGAAATATACAGTTTCCGTAAGGGCCTGTCGCAAAACACCGTTCAGACTGTCCTTCAGGACTCGCGCGGATTCATTTGGATTGGCACCTGGGATGGGCTGAATCGTTTCGATGGGTATAAATTCCAGATTTTCAGACCTGATTATGCAAAACCAAATGGGAAAATAAGTTGTGAAACTATTAATGCGCTGGCAGAGGACAACAGCGGAAATCTTTGGGTGGGGACTGACAAAGGATTGAATGTTTATAAGTTCAAAGCAGATACCTTCAAAACGTATTACTTCAGTTTTTACAACTCCAATAGCCCCCCTTCTGACAGTATTAGTGCGCTGGCTTATGACAAGACTGGAAATTTATGGATTGGAACCAACAAAGGTCTGTGCAGCTTTAATATAGCTGAAGAAAAATTTACCCGATATACGCGGAGTAATCGAAAAACAGCATCAATTCCCTCTGATCAGATTATGTCGCTGCACATCGATGACATGAACCGGCTATGGATCGGCACACAGCATGGTGTTGCACTCATGGACCTGAAAACAAATCAGATTACACGGATTGATGTTAATACGTGTGGAGCTGGCGAGACACCTGTCATTACATCGTTTGCTGAATCTGAAAAATCGCTTTGGATTGGCACCTATTGCGGAGTCTATGTGATAGATAAGCAAACGTTGGAAGAATATATAATATCATGTGAGGATAATACCGGTCTGCCCGAAGAACTGATTTCTCAGCCTGTAACCCGTTTGCTATGCGACAATCGTGATAGATTTTGGATTGCAACGCCTGAAAACGGGGTCTATATTTATTATCCAAAATCGTGTGAACTCCGGCACATTTACAGTGACTTCAACAGTCGTTACGGACTGATCAACAATGGGATTCTCAGTTTGGCCGGCTCCTCGGGAGGCGAAGTTTGGATTGGGACCATGCACGGACTGAATATGTTTTCCGATTTTGCCTACAAATTTCCCCATTTCAGAATTTCAGGAACTCAGTTTGATCACAATCATAATCTTATATGGGCTTTTCAAACGCTTCAGAATGGCAATCTTCTGGTTGGCACTTACGGTGGGTTAATTGAATTTGGCGCTGCAGACCAGCAGTTTTCGCATTTTTCAAAAAACGATTTCGGGCATATTCCGGTCCTTTCTCTGGAGGTTACCCAAAATGGCGATATCTGGGCCGGCACCTCCGGAAAAGGTTTGTACCTGCTTGATCAGAGTGGAAAGGTGAGAAAAATATTTACGGCCGGTGTCCCTAACGGCATTGCAGGCAACGAAGTATGGAAGATAGCCCCGGATTCAAAAAACAACCTCTGGATCGCTTGTACGGGTGGAGTGAGTTGCATTGATCTGACAAATTTTCGCTGCAGGAACTGGTTGTATCCCGGATATGAGAGCAAGGGGAATGTTTCAAGCAACAATATTTACAGTGTTATGGTCGATATGGCCGGTATTGTGTGGATATCCACTTTTAACGGTCTCAACAGACTGGACCCGGCAACCGGAAAGATTTATGTTTTTCACCACGACAAAGGAAATCCTGTTAGTATTTCAAACGACAGAATTCTGTCGACATTTGAGGATTCAGATGGCAATATCTGGGTGGGCACATTCGGGGGTGGTCTGAATAAATATGACCGAAAAACAGGAGTGTTCAAACAATATGGCAAAAAAGATGGCTTTCCTGACAATGTAATTTACGATATTGTTGAGGACCGATCTGGTTTCTTATGGCTGACTTCCAATTCGGGACTTATAAGGTTCAATGCAAAAGAGAACACTGTTGCCCTGTATGATGTAAATGATGGGATTCAGAGTCATGAATTCAATGGGGGAGCTGCCGAAATTCTTTCTGACGGCCGGATTGTTGTCGGTGGCATGAACGGCTTCAATCTGTTTAATCCGAAAAGCATCAGAATAAACAGAAAAATACCACAGCTCGTAATTACCGAATTCAATGTTTTCAACAAACCTCATGGTGTTTATATCGATGATGGAGACACGGTAATTCTTGGTCCCAGCAATAATTTCTTTTCAGTTTCATTCGCAGCGCTTGACTATACCAATTCGTCGAAAAATCAATATGCATATATATTAAAGAATTACGACAAAGACTGGATCCGAACCGATGCTTCGCGCCGCACGGCTGAGTACACCGACGTGAAACCCGGAACTTATCATTTTATGGTTAAGGGGACAAACAACGACGGGATTTGGAATGAAAAGGGAATATCATTTGTCATTATTGTCAAACCTCCATTTTATAAAACATGGTTTTTCAGAATCCTTCTTCTTGTTGCAGCTTTGCTCATTACCTGGCTCTTTATCAGAGGAAGGGTAAAAAAAGTCAGACAACAGAATGAGGTTGAAACCCGCGTGCTGAAAATTGAAAAGGAAATGTTCGATCTGGAGCAGAAAGCGTTGCGTCTGCAAATGAATCCGCATTTTATTTTTAATTCCCTCAATTCCATTCAGAGTTTCATTATTTCGAACGATTCGGAAAACGCCATCAATTATCTGGCAAAATTTAGTCAGCTAATGAGGCTGATTCTCTCTACCAGCCGCGAGGCCTACATCCCTATATCCGAGGAAATATCGCTGCTGAAGCATTATCTCGATCTGGAAAACATGCGATTCAACAACCGTTTTCATTATGAAATTCGTGTTGAATCAGGTATGGATACTGAATATATGGGGATTCCTCCTATGATTGTTCAGCCCTACATCGAGAATGCAATTATTCATGGGTTTATGAATAAAAAAACGGGCGAATGCCGCTTGCTGGTGCAGATGTGGGAAGAAGAAGATTACATTCTCTGCGTGATTGAAGACAATGGAATAGGACGCGAGAAAGCCATGGAAATCAAGCAAAAGAGCGGGTTGATTCAGAAATCGCAGGGAATCATTATCACCAAAGAGCGGCTGGACATTCTGAATAAACATCTGAAAAATAAAATTTCCGTAGAAATTACCGATCTGAAGGACGAAGCAGGAAACGCCTCGGGAACGAGGGTGAGACTTGTGATTCCTTTTATTGACCTTTGAGCGAAAAATTCTTGTATTTTTGAACAAAATTATTGAGCTATGATACGAGCCATAATAATAGATGACGAAGACGCATCGAGAATTACCCTGAAAGCACTGTTGGGACGCTATGTGCCCGACGTTCAGATAATTGCCGAAGCTATGGATGTTGAATCCGGGCTGACTGCCATCAAGCAACACACGCCGGATCTGGTTTTCCTGGATATTCAGATGCCCGATGGCAGCGGATTTCGCTTGCTCGAAATGTTGCCTGAAATTGATTTTGATGTCATTTTCACCACCGCATTCGATCAGTATGCCATTAAAGCCATTAAATTCAGTGCTTTGGATTATTTGCTGAAACCCATTTTGCCCGATGATCTGAAAAAGGCGGTTGAAAAGCATCGCGAAAAGATTGCAGCTCCCGATCGGACCATCAGTTATAAAACGCTGTTGGAAAACCTGAATCCGGAGCCACGCAAAATAGTTTTGCATACGTTCGAAGGCATGCATGTCGTTGAAACATCGGATATTATCCGCTGTCAAAGCGATGATTGCTATACAAATTTTTATCTGAAAGATGGAAAAAGAATTATTGTTTCCAAAACGCTCAAAGAGATTGAAGAGCAGCTTTCAGGTAAGGATTTTATTCGACCGCACAAATCACACCTGATCAATCTTGATTACATCAAAACAGTAGTCCGCAATGATGGTGGTTACATTATCATGAAGGATGGAACCGAAATTCCCATTTCCAGACGAAAAAAAGAGATGGTGATGGATGTTATCAATAAACTCTGAGCCGATAACTTTTCTTCTCTTGCCGGATTCTGATTCACGGCAAACGTCATTGAAACGATAATATACTTTTAAGCTGCGAAATTCACAACCAACCCCAATTTCCCCATGGAACAATTTATAGGTCTTATTATTTTCTTCGTTGCCTGGATAATTATTTCAGCAATGAAAAAAACTGCCCGGAAGCAGCAGGAAGCCGCCCAGCAGTTGCGTAAGAATGCACAGATGCCGGGCCAACAGGCAAGCAGACCTGCATCAACAGCAGACGAAATCAACAAGTTGATTGAAATGTTCACACAGGGTGATTTCACATCGCAACAAAACACTCCGGCTCCCGTAACGGTTGAAAACAGTTACTCCGATTCCATCGATTCCATTGAATCATCGGTAGAAGAAGGTGGTATTGAAGCCACCGCTCCAACATACATGTCTATTGATCAATATGTTCCATACTCTTCCTCGATTGATGTTCTTACAACTGAAGATAATCTCCACAGCACCCTTGCTGGCAAGCCGGTGAAAGAAGATGTTTTTAACAGTAAGAAAAATCAGCCTAATCCTGTTTTATCTCATTTTGAACTGAAAAAAGCGGTCATCTATTCGGCCATTTTGGAACCTAAATATTTCTGACGTTGAAAAATCTTTTCGACAATCTGAAAAAAAATCAGTTTAAAAAAGTAAAACTTTATAACTTTACCCGCTCAAATTTAAAGCTTTTTCAAAAAATAAACCAACCCATATGTTTCGAAAACTACTCTCTGCCTTAGGATTGACCTTGTTTGTGAGCTCGATGCTGCTCGCACAGTCATCCGGAACGTTGAAAGGGAAATTGGTGGATAAGGAAACCAAAGAACCCATCCCGTTTGCTAACATCGTCGCTGAAAGCGGCGGCAAGCAAATGGGCGGATCAACCACCGATTTCGACGGAAATTACACTATTAAGCCGATTAACCCGGGAACCTACGATGTGAAAGCCACTTATGTTGGCTACAAGCCATTGATGGTTCAGGGTGTTGTTGTGAAAGACGGCACAATCACCTTCCTCGACATTGACATGGAGTCGACAGCAGTTACGCTGACGACTTTCGAGGTTGTTGACTATAAAGTTCCCCTCATTGAGAAGGACGGTGGTTCTTCCGGAGGTACGGTAACATCGGAAGAAATCGAGAAAATGGCCGGCCGCGATGCAACTTCGGTTGCTGTTACCGTGGGTGGTGTATTTTCTTCTGACGGTGAAATGGGATCCATCCGCGGTGGTCGTACCGATGGTACAGTAATGTACATCGACGGTGTTCGCGTGCGTGGCTCATCTTCGCTTCCGAAATCTGCACTCGAGCAGGTAACAGTTATCACCGGCGGTCTGCCCGCAAACTTCGGTGATGCAACCGGTGGTGTTGTAAACATTACTACAAAGGGTGCCAGCCGTACTTTCGGCATGGGAGCTGAATTGGTAACATCGAAACTTCTCGATGCTTACGATTACAACCTTCTTGGACTCTATATGCAGGGACCACTGCTCAAGGGCAGAGATTCAACGCAGAATACCGCTTTGCTCGGATATTTCCTTGCAGGAGAGTTTTCTTACGAGAAAGACGGTTCACCATTCTATGACGGACTTTATAAGGCGAAAGATGATTACCTTGCTCAGGTAGAACAGTTTCCGCTCCGCGAAACCGGAACTGGCTATGGTACTTACCAGAACCTGCAGTTCGTGTCCATGGACAATCTTGAGAAAATCAAGTCAAAAATCGAATCTCCTTCATATGCTGCCAATGTTTCGCTGAAACTTGACGTCCGTACAACAAGCACTACCAACCTTACCTTTGGTGGTTCGCTCAACTACAACAACGGACTGGCTTACATTCACAGCTATTCGATGTTTAATTACAATCAATATCCTCAGGTGATCAATAGCACCTGGCGCGTTTTCGGCCGTTTCACCCAGCGCTTCAACACGGATACTGCCAGTAAGTCGATTGTGAAAAATGTTTTTTACAACATCCAGGCTGACTACTCAAAAAACAATTCTCTTGTTCAGGATCCATCACATAAGGATAACCTGTTCAAATATGGTCATTGGGGTAAATTCAACACCTACAAAACCAAATCTTATGAGCTGACCGATCTTCCTGAAGAAGGTCTATATAATGTATATGTGCTGAACAACTTTTATGATACGCTGGTAACTTTTGAACCAGGTTCAAATAATCCCATCACCTCAAATTATACAAATCAGTATTATGATTTATATGATTTGCACAGCGGTTATTATTCCAATTATACTAACATTCAGAATGCCGGAGCATTGCTGAATGGCCAGCAGCCTGAATCAATTTATAGCTTATGGGCTGCTCCTGGAACCATTTATGACGCATACAACAAGTCAGACGCCACTCAAATCGGCGTAAATGCAAATGCATCGGCAGATATCGGAAATCACGCTTTCCAGTTTGGTATCCAGTACGAACAGCGTAGCGATTCTTATTATGGATTAGGTGATAATGGCGGATTTGGCCCGGTAGGGCTTTGGACCCGTATGCGTCAGCTGACAAATGCGCATATCGAGCAGCTTGACTTAAATAATCCTTATCGCAAGGAAGATATTTATGGTGTTTTTACCGATACCGTGGAATATTCCCGTTTGTATGATGGCGCCAGCCAGTATGCATTCGACATTAACTTCCGCGAATCGCTCGGTTTGGCCAAAGAAAACACAGATTGGATTGATGTTGATTCATATGATCCATCAGTATTCAGCATCGATTGGTTCTCAGCTGATGAATTGCTGAATGAAGGTAATGCCTATGTTACTTACTACGGATACGATTACACAGGTAAGAAATTGTCCAGCAAGCCTAGTTTTGATGACTTTTTCACCAAGAAAGATGCTGATGGCAATTATACTCGCGAAGTTGGTGCCTTTGAGCCTATTTACATGGCAGGCTACATCATGGACAAGTTTGCTTTCAAAGATCTCATCTTCAACATTGGTTTGCGTGTAGACCGTTTCGATGCCAATCAGATGGTCCTGGAAGACAAGTATTTATTTTATGAAGCAAAAACTGCCGACCAGGTTACCAATCTGGGTGTTCATCCAGGCAATATTCCTGGCAGTGCCACAGTTTATGTTGACAATGTGAACAATCCAAATGAGATTCTTGGTTACCGCGATGGTGATATTTGGTATAACGCTTTCGGAACTCAGATTACAGACCCATCCCTGATTTCAACATCCAGCGGAATAGCTCCTTATCTGATAGATCCATCCCTGACAAAACCGACTTCAGCCGCATTTAAGGATTACAAACCTCAGGTTTCTTATATGCCGCGTATTTCATTCTCATTCCCGATCTCTGACGAAGCTTTATTCTTTGCTCACTATGATGTAACATCGAAGCGTCCAACTTCAGGTTTGCGTCTTGACCCGACTAACTATTACTTTATTCAGGCCAATGCTCAGGCATTTATCAGCAATCCTGATCTGAAACCAGAGAAAACGGTTGACTACGAATTAGGCTTCCAGCAGCTGATTAGTGTTAAGTCTGCTCTGAAATTCTCGGCTTACTATCGCGAAATGCGCGATCTGGTACAGTCCTATCGTTTCTATGGCGGATACCCGATCGATTATTATTCCTTTAACAACATCGACTTTGGTACCGTAAAAGGTATGATCATTGCCTATGACCTTCGCCGCAGTGCCAATGTCTGGATGAAAGCCAGCTACACCTTGCAGTTTGCAGATGGTACCGGATCGAACTCTTCCTCAGGTATGAACCTGGTGCGTACCGGTCAGCCGAACCTCCGCACATTGAACCCGCTCGATTTCGACCGTCGTCATGCATTTACCCTTGTACTTGACTACCGTTTCGGTTCAGGCAAGAATTACAATGGTCCGAAGATTACTAAAAAAGTAGGTGACGGAAAAGTTAAGGTTTCGCCGCTGCTTCAGAACACTGGCGTGAACTTCACTTTCACTGGTGGTTCAGGTACTCCTTACAGCAAGTCAAGCAACATAGTTTCGGGTATATTAAGTGGTGGAAATTACCAGCTTCAGGGTATGGTAAACGGAAGTCGTCTTCCATGGTCGTTCCGCATCGATTCACGTATTGACCGTGACATCGACGTGAAGATTGGAAAGAAAGAAATGGTGCTGAATGTGTACTTCGAAATTCTTAACATTCTGAACAGTAAGAATATTCTTGATGTTTATCGTTCTACCGGAAATGCTGATGATGACGGATATCTTGCTGCCTCTGAATATCAGGCAGGTATTGAAGCACAGGTTAACGAAGAAGCTTACCGCACGCTTTACTCTCTTGCTGTTAACAGCCCATACAATTACAGCTTGCCCAGAAGAATCAGATTTGGTGTTGCTTTCGGTTTCTAAAAAAGTAAAAAAATAGAAGTATGAAAAAGAATATAATCACATCGCTATTGTTTATCGGTCTTCTCGGGCTGGCGATGGGCTCGTACGCCAGAAAAGTACCGGTAGTCGAAAGCCGATCCAAGCAGGATGGAACTCAGATCAGACTTAGAGCTGCTGCTGAGGCCTGTCTCCCTGGAGCGGTTAGCACAGAATTAAAAATCAACAATGTCCGTGCACGTATCAACTCTGGTGGTGATATGTGGTGGGACCTTGCCGATGTTGCCGAGTATGAAGTGCCTTATGGCTCAAAAAAGACTTCGATGTTTGCCGGCGCTTTGTGGATTGGTGGTACCGACATTAATGGTCAGCTGAAACTGGCCGCTCACAGGTATCGTCAGGTTGGAAACGACTTTTTCCCTGGCCCGTTGACCATTGACGGAACAGCTGCCGTTAGTGCAGAAACATGTATCAAGTATGACAGAATGAATGTCATTTACCGTAAAGACGTTGATGAATTCCTCGCCTGGAGAGCCAACCCATCAGAATATCCGGACTATTCTATTCCGGCTTACTTTCTGACTTATCCGGCCCACGGAGATATTTATCAGGGACAGTCTTTGTATCTGGCTCCATTTTTTGACTCAGACATGGACGGGTTGTACGATGCAACCATGGGTGACTATCCTTATTATGATGTTGCCAACAGTCTTTGTCACCAACCAGACCCAACACTTGAAACCGAAGAAGGCATAGTTACCGGTGGTTTACTTGCTGACCAGGTTCTTAAAGGTGACCAGACTATCTGGTGGGTTTTCAACGACAAAGGAAATGTTCATACAGAAACTCAGGGAGCTTCCATTGGTCTTGAAATCCGTGCGCAGGCATTTGCTTTCTCTACCAATGATGAGATCAATAACATGACTTTTTACTCCTTTGAAATTATCAACCGGTCAACTTACACTTTGCAGGAAACTTATATGTCGCTTTGGACTGACCCCGACCTGGGTTATTCACTGGATGACTATATTGGTTGCGATGTGGCTCGTGGATTAGGTTATTGCTATAACGGAGACCAGTATGATGAAGACGGACAAGGCGCTTTTGGATATGGTGATCAACCTCCTGCCATTGGTATTGACTTTTTCCAGGGACCATATATTGACCCCGATGGCATTGATAATGGCGCCTTTAAACAATACACTGATACATCTGGCGCTACGGTAACTGAAAACTGTAACGAAGCCGTCAACGGTGTGAACTTTGGAAACGGAATTATTGATGACGAACGTTACGGTATGCGTCGCTTTGTATATCATAACAATTCTACAGCCGGAGCTCCAGAATATATGACCGACCCGGATTTTGCTGTTGAGTATTACAATCTTCTCCGTGGTATTTGGAAAGACAATACCAAGATGATGTATGGCGGAAATGCACACGTCTCTTCTGGTGCTTATGGTCCTGAATGTGATTTTATGTTCCCCGACGAAACCGATCCTTGTGATTGGGGTACCGGTGGTGTTCCTCCTGCAGGTCCTAAAAAATGGACTGAAGAAACAGCAGGTAACCAGCCTAATGACCGTCGTTTTATGCAGTCAGCCGGACCTTTTACTCTGAAACCAGGTGCACTCAATTATATTACAGTTGGTCTGCCTTGGGCACGAGCAACTTCTGGCGGCCCGTTTGCTTCAGTTGAATTGCTCCGTCGTACAGATGACAAATGCCAGCGTCTTTTCGACAACTGTTTCAAAGTAGTTGACGGCCCTGATGCTCCGGATCTCACTATCCAGGAACTTGATAAAGAGATTATTCTCTTTTTGACAAACACTGCTACCAGCAATAACTATCTTGAGCAGTATGAAGAAGGTGATCCTTCCATTGTTTCATCTGGAACGGTGCACTATGATTCTCTCTATCGTTTCGAAGGCTATCAGATTTTCCAGGTTAATGACATTTCGGTTTCCGCAACTGATCTTTATGACAGCGACAAAGCTCGTCTGATTGCGCAGTGTGATGTTGAAAACGGTGTATCACGCCTGATTAACTTCTATTTTTCTGATGACCTGGGTGCTGTTGTTCCCCGCGAAGAGGTTGATGGTGCCGACGAAGGCATTGTTCATTCGTTCCGCGTTCTCGAAGATCAGTTCGCAACTGGCGACAAGCGCCTTGTAAACAATAAGAAATATTATTTCATGGTTATTGCCTATGGCTTTAACGAGTATGAAAAATATTCTCAGGATCCTGCTTACCAGATTCCTGGTCAGGCATCACTTTATGGACAACAGAAACCATATCTTGCTGGTCGTAAAAACATAGACACCTATGTTGGTATTCCTCACATTCCTGCACCTGAAAGCAGTGGAACTATGATCAATGCCAATTATGGCGATGGTCCGAAAATCACCCGTATTGAAGGTCAGGGCAATGGCGGACTAATTCTTGAAATGACAGAGGAAAGCAGAAATGCTGTTCTTGCTGACAATTTCATTCTGACACCGACTTATGAAAATGGCGAAGGACCGGTTGATATTAAAGTAATTGATCCACTGAATGTGAAAGAAGCGAATTATCAACTCCGCTTTGATACCGCCAGCACCATTGCTGATTCAATGCATCTTGCCAAATGGGTTCTTGATGAATATGATATGAGTGGCAACTTTGTCGCCAGCTATCCATCAGACCATTCTATTCAAACTAAATTTGAACAGATTTTTGTTGACCTTGGAATTTCAGTTACCATTGTTCAGGGGAAAGCTCCTGGAAATCAGGAACATCCAACAAATGGATTCCTTGAAGCTGATATTGTCTACGAAGACCCAAATCGTATGTGGTTGGGTGGAATTCCTGACATGGATGGTCCAGTAGTATATAATTGGATCCGCTCCGGTACAACCGATTCTGAGGATAATGAATATGACGATTTTATTTTCCAGGGCTCTTATCTCGATGCAGGTCAGTATTATGAGAAGTTGCTTGGTGGCACCTGGGCTCCGTTCCGTCTAGTTTCATACATTCCTGAAAACCCGGGAATTGCCTCTGTAGCTCCTTTCCTTGTTACAACAAATAAAATGGCCAATCTTGCCAGTGTTGATATAGTTTTCACACCTGACAAGAGCAAGTGGACCCGTTGTCCTGTTCTTGAAACTTGCGAAGACCCTCTTCTATCTGAAGGTGGTGCAGAAAAACACGGTATGCGTAAACATGCTTCCGTTGATAAAAACGGAAATAGTGGCACACCTGAGGCAACTTTCGATGGCATCGCCAACGGTATGGGATGGTTCCCAGGATATGCAATTAACATTGAAACCGGTGAGCGTCTGAATGTAGCTTTTGGTGAAGATAGCTGGCTCATCGGCGAAAATGGCCGTGATATGTTGTTCAATCCTACAACTTCTTATGAAGCCCTCAACCAGACTCTTTTTGGTGGAAAGCATTTCCTTTATGTCTTTGGTCACATTAGTAACAATGCAACGGATTGTCCCGCTTATGACGGTGGACAGTGGCTTGCATCAAAAATAACTGAGGGTACCGGAACTTCAATGCGCTATGTATTTACCAGTGCAATGTGGTGCTCAATTCCATTATCAGTGCCTGACGAAGAATGGCTCAGCAATGAAGCACGTGTTCGCATCAGGGTATCAAAACCATATGCTGCGAATTATTCAACCTATGGAAGCACGACGGCGGAGAACAAAAATTTCCCACTCTATGGCTTCACTACTTCGGATATTGCGACAAAGAAAAATGATCTTGAAACTGCAAAAACAGCGCTGGATCTGATTAATGTTGTCCCCAATCCATATTATGCAACCAGTGGATACGAAGAAACGCAGCTTGATAACAGAGTTAAGATTACCAACCTGCCTTCAGTATGTACTGTTAGCATTTATACCATAGATGGTACTTTGATTCGCAGATATACGCGTGATGATCCTTCCTATACCTATATCGACTGGGATCTGAAGAATTCGGCCAATATCCCAATCTCAGGTGGAGTGTATCTGATTCATGTAAATGCACCAGGAATTGGTGAACGTACCATCAAGTGGTTTGGTTCATTGCGTCCGATTGACCTGAATTCATTCTAATGTTAACTACTAAAGAGAGAAAGCAATGAAAAATACAGTAAAAAATCTGTTTGCAATATTACTCCTCGCCGTATTGACAATTTCGGTCAATCCTGTGCTGGCCGGCAACGAAGATCGTGCTGGTGAAGCTGGAGCAAGTGAACTTCTAATCATGCCTTTTGCCCGCAGTTCGGGTTGGGGCATGTCTAACACCTCAAGCATTCGTGGTCTTGAAGGCATGTATCTGAATGTAGCCGGAACTGCATTTACCAAATCAACCGAAGTGATGTTTGCACGTACCGAATGGCTGAAAGGCTCCGGAATCAGTGTAAACTCATTTGGTCTGACTCAGAAAGTAGGTGAGTCTGGTGTAATTGGCCTGGGAGTGATGACCATGGGGTTTGGCGACATCATGATTACCACCGTTGATCTTCCTGAAGGCGGCATTGGAACATTCAAGCCATCATTCATGAATATTGGTATTTCTTATGCCAAAGCGTTTTCAAACAGCATCTATGGTGGTCTGGTTTTGAAAGTGATTTCCGAATCAATTTCTGACAACCGCGCACAGGGCGTTGCAATTGACGCTGGTATTCAGTACCTGACCGGTGACAACGAAAACATTCATTTTGGTATTGCTCTGCGTAACATTGGACCAACAATGAAGTACACCGGTGACGGATTGTCATTTCGTGGCAACGTAAACAACTCAGATGTCCTGATGACTGTTGAACAGCGTTCAGTTTCATTCCAGTTGCCTGCACTCCTCAACATTGGTGCTGCTTATGATTTCATAATCAACGATGCTCACACCATCACACTGGCTGGAAGTTTTACGTCAATGTCATTTGGCAAAGATCTCTTCGCTGGTGGTCTGCAGTACAACTTCAATGATTATCTGATGCTGCGTGGTGGTTTGCAATATGAAAAGGGTATGTTCGACTCCAATGAGCGCACTTCGGCTTATACTGGTCCTACGGCAGGTGTTACCATTCAGGTACCGCTGAATAAGGAAAAAGGTTCAACATTCTCGCTGGATTATTCCTACAGAACTTCGAATCCTTTCCAGGGAACACATTGCATTGGAGCAAGAATTAACCTGTAAAAGCACAGAAAAGAGCGATTTAGAAAATAATTTGTAATTTTGTCGAGCAAGAGGGCCTTTCAAAAGGTCTTCTTGTTCGTTTTATACAACCTAAGTGAAAGTGATATGGCGAAGCAGACTTACATTACCAAGGAAGGGCTCGAAAAGCTGAAAGCCGATCTTAATCAATTGATGAGTGTCGAAAGGCCAAAGATTTCGAAGCAGATTGCCGAAGCCCGCGACAAAGGTGACTTGTCGGAAAATGCTGAGTATGATGCAGCAAAAGATGCGCAGGGAATGCTGGAACTGAAGATTTCCCATTTGCAGGAAATAGTCAGCAATAGCAGAATTATTGATGAGTCAAAACTTGACAATTCAAAAGTTCGTATTCTTTCAACTGTGACTCTTGAAAACAAAAAGACAAAGCAGAAAATGACTTACACGCTGGTACCTGATCAGGAAGCTGATCTGAAAGCCGGAAAGTTGTCAGTAAACAGTCCAATCGCTCAGGCTTTACTCGGAAAAAAGGTTGGAGAATCTGCTGATGTTACAGTCCCTGCGGGTATTATCAGTATTAAACTGCTTGAAATTAACTAACGATGGCTTCTGTTTTTTCAAAGATTATTGCACGTGAAATTCCGGCCCACATCGTTGCGGAAACCGCTTCCTGCATTGCCTTTCTTGATATTAGTCCGTTGAATTACGGACACACACTGGTTGTGCCCAAAACTGAAGTTGATCATATCTTCGATCTTGAACCTGCGGCATTGGCAGATCTGATGGGTTTTGCGCAAAAAGTGTCCAAAGCCATTCAAAAAGGTGGTTGGGGCAAAAGGGTTGGTGTAGCTGTTATTGGACTTGAAGTTCCACATGCGCATATTCACCTGGTGCCTATAAGTGGCATGCGTGACATTGAGTTCTCGAAAGAAAAGCTGAAGCTGTCAAACGAGGAATTGCACACGATTGCAGAACAAATCCGCGGCAATTTTATTTAAGAATCTTATTGGGATTTTCTCGCAGAAACTGATCCCAGGAGCTGCTTTTATTCTTCCTTGATGAAGAAGGGGATCCGGTTTTAATTTTCTGCAAAGTATAAGAAATTGCAATGGCAGCTGCGTCGGTGGCGTCGGTGTTGAGTTCCGAAATATCGTATCCGGTAATATGGGCGACCATAGCGGCGACCTGCTCCTTAGAGGCAGAGCCTTTTCCAGTTATTGCCTGCTTTACGCGACGCGGGGTGATTTCAACGATTTCAATACCGTGCTGCATTGCAACCGACATTATCGAGCCCTGGGCCCGCCCCAGTTTTAGCATGGATTGAACATTCTTCCCGAAAAAAGGTTCCTCAATAGCCATTACCTGAGGCTTGTATTTATTGAGAAATTGAGAAGTGAATTCTACAATTCCACGTAGTTTATCGAGATGGGTTTCACATTTTGACAAACGCAGACAACCAATGTCCTGAATGGAATAATTTCGCCCATCATACTTCAACAGGCAATATCCCATAATATTGGTCCCCGGGTCGATCCCAAGAATCAGCTGTTCTGAATTCATACTCAAAAGTAGCACAAAAAACAGTAGGAGCGGGTTCAAGATTTGAAGGAATCATTACTTTTGCGCAGAAATGCGAATAAATTGAATAAGAAAACTATAAATATTATAATTTCAGTTGTCATAACGGCTGCGGTTTTGATGCTGATATATTATATGGTGAAAGACCGGCTTACAAAATTGGATTTAGCGTATTCTGCCTCTTTATTATTCGAATCCGCACGTTCCATCACCTTGTTTTTACTTGTCATTTTTCTGATGCCCGTAAATCTCCTTTGCGAGGCATTAAAATGGAAAATCGTTTCAGGCTCGCTCAGCAAGATTACACTGGCAAAGGCATACAGTGGAATTCTGGCCGGAATAACAGCCGGATTATTTTTACCAAACAGGGTGGGCGAGTTTGCCGGAAAATCGCTCTCACTGCCTGTTTCACAATTCTGGAAGGGTTCAGTCCTGGCTGTTTTTACTTCTCTGGCCCAACTGATGATGACTTTGATTTTCGGATTTACGGCCATCATTTATTTTGGGCCTCAGCTGAATGCTTATTTCGGAATTAACCTCGCATTGCTGCCTTCAGCCATATCTGTGACGGGCATTTTATTATTGCTGTTTGTATTTTTCAACATACAAACAGTTGCTGTATTCTTTAAAAGGTGGAAAAAGCTGCATGATATTGTTTCCGTTTTGAAGACTGCTGGCTCAAGTACGAAAGTTTTGATTTTGGCAATCAGCTCTGTCCGATATATGGTCTTTGCCATTCAAAATCTATTGCTTTTGACATTGTTCGAAGTAAATGTTCCCCTGGTAGATTCTTTTTTTCTGATTGCATTGATGTATTTTATTTTGTCGGCTGTTCCAACATTTATTCTGACAGATTTTCCAGCCCGGAGCTCAGTGATGATAATTCTTTTTCTTTCCTGGTTTGGAATTTCAGGTCAGGTTGTTCCTTATGCGCTGGAAGCAAAAATTATTCTTGCATCTTTTCTGATTTGGTTTATAAATCTCATTGTACCCGCACTTCCCGGTTTATATTTTTTCAATAAATTATCAGTTCTAAGAAAGAAAGAAGTATGACAGCTGTATTGATAATTATTGGGGTAATTGCGCTATTCTCTTTTATTGAAGCGGTTTTCGCTATTGGGATCATGGCAGGATCAAATGAATTGGTTGAAAAAAAAGGGTTCAAGTACACGGTTATTATTGCTGCACGCAACGAAGCTGAATCCATCAGAGCCTGCATTCAGTCCGTACTCCGGCAAAGTATAACACCGGCAGCTATTATAGTAGTCGATGATCATTCTGAAGATGAGACACTAAATATAATTCAGTCATTAGCTCGCGAAAACCCGCTCGTAGTTGGTCTTTCAAACGGTCGTGATGAAACCGGAAAGCGGGCAGCCATTATGAAAGGAATCGCGGCCGCAGATACTGATGTCATTCTTACAACAGATGCTGATTGTATTGTTGACTGTGACTGGGCTGCAAGCTTGTATTCAAAATTCAGTGACAAGAAAAAACTTATTTCAGGTCCGGTAATCACACAATCTTCCGGATTCAGAAATGCAGCAGAATATGCTGAATCCCTCTTCCTTGTTGGTGTTGGAGCTGGTGCAGCCGAACAGGGTTTGATGTTTCAGGCATCGGGCGCCAATATGATATTTTGGAAAAACGATTTTTCAGATTTCTATAAATCGGCTGTGGGTGCCGGGTTTAAGTGTGGAGATGATGTTTTTTTTCTGCAGCATATTCAAAAAAAATTCGGAACAAAAGCAACAGGTTTCTGCAACAATGCCGGCGCAGCAGTGATTACAAAGCCCTGCAACAGCATTAAATCATGGGTGTTGCAGCGTGTTCGCTGGGCCGGAAAATCGCGCGGTTATTCGGGGTTACTCCCGTTTCTGATTGGCTCCCTGGTTGCATTATCAAATGCCGCTTTGGTAGCAGCGCTTGTTTTATTTTTTATTTTTCCAGACCTTCGGTTTTTCATCGTGCCAGGTATAGCTTTGAAAATTATGGGTGATGCGCTTGTGTTGTTTTCAGCGGCATTCAGCTGGAAAGCACCGGTGAAAATTATTCCGTTTTTTATCTTACCCCTTTTGTATCCGTTTTTTTTACTTACAATCGGCATCACAATGTTGCTGCATAAAAACAAAGTCTGGAAGGGAAGAGAAATCAGGTAAGACCTGGCAAAATCGCCTCTGCAAATTTCAAGTCAGCAGGCGTAGTAATTTTTATATTCTCCGGATTACCTTCAATAATTCTTATGGGATAACCGCTGGATTCAACTACCGAAGCGTCGTCGGTGAATGACTGGGTGTAGGATTGCCGGTAGGCATCGAGCAACAGCGTTGCCTGAAAGAACTGAGGAGTCTGACAAAGACGAAAACGGCTGCGGTCGGCCGATTTGGAAAGGCCCCCATTTATTTCCCGGATTGATTCACTCAGTGGAATAACTGGAATGGCTGATCCGGATTTTTCGGCCACCATAAACCCTTGCCGGATGACATCGCCAGTAAAGAGGGGTCTGACGGCATCGTGGATAGCAACCACTTCATCGTTCCTGACAAATGCCAGGCCGCTCCGGACCGAGTGAAATCGCTCAGGTCCTCCAAACGCAATGTTTATGCTACTATGAAAAGAGATGTAATTGCTGCAATCGTTCCAGTATTTCAGATCGCGTTCAGCAATTACAACTGTAAAACGGCATCCCGGAATGACTGCATTCATTCTGTTGAATGTAACAGCAATTACAGGTATCCCGTTGATTTTCAAAAATTGTTTAGGCATAGCAGAATTCATGCGCTTTCCGCTGCCACCAGCCACCACAATGATATGAAATGGTTTAGCCATTAAATGATCAGCATCGCATCACCGTAGGTGAAGAATTGGTATTTTTCCTTTACAGCAACTTTGTAGGCTTCAATCAGAAATGGATAACCGGCAAATGCAGCCACCATCATCATCAGCGATGACATAGGCAAATGGAAGTTGGTAATCATTGCATCAGCAACGCTGAAATCATAGGGCGGAAAAATGAATTTATTGGTCCAGCCCTTGAAAGGTTTCAGGTGTCCGTTTATAGTAACACTTGATTCGATTGCGCGCATGGAAGTTGTTCCAACAGCGCATATTTTGCCTTTGCTTTCTTTAATTTCATTCACTTTATTTGCCGTTCTTTCGTCTATGGCAAATTCTTCAGAATCCATTTTGTGTTTTGACAAGTCTTCGACCTCAATGGCTCTGAAATTCCCCAGCCCTGCATGCAGCGTAATTTCTGCAAAATCGACGCCTTTGATTTCGAGACGTTTCATCAGCTCACGCGAAAAGTGGAGGCCTGCAGTTGGTGCAGCAACAGCCCCTTCATGTTTTGCATAAATTGTTTGATAGCGGTCTTTATCATCTTCGATAACCGGACGGTTGATGAGTTTTGGCAGGGGTGGTTCACCCATGTTTTTCAGTAAATCCTTGAATTTATCGTGTTCCATATCGGTCAGAAACCTCAGGGTTCGCCCACGTGAAGTTGTGTTGTCAATAACTTCAGCAACGAGTTCATCGTTTTCGCCGAAATAGAGTTTGTTGCCGATTCTGATTTTTCGGGCAGGATCAACCAATACATCCCAGAGTTTGGATTCTGCATTAAGTTCGCGAAGTAAAAACACTTCGATAACGGCACCGGTTTTTTCCTTCCGGCCATACAGGCGGGCGGGAAACACCTTTGTGTTGTTGATAATCATCAGGTCGCCGTCACCGAAATACTTGAGAATATCGTTGAATTTTTTGTGCTGAATTGTTCCGGTCTTCCGGTCCAGAACCATCAGGCGGCTCTCATCTCTGTTTTTTGAAGGAAAATTCGCAATTAACTCCTGCGGCAAGTCAAATTTAAAGTCAGATAGTTTCATCTAGTAGTAATAATTTTTTACAAAGATACATTCGCAAAAAGCGAAAGTCAATTAATAACGAAAAAAACTGGAAAATAGTATACGAACCATGTTGATTGTCAGAGGAATTGGCTGAGAAAATTCTTAAATCAATTTATACCCGTTGCCTATCATGAATATAAGGGCTAATTTTGCGGAAAATTTCCACCATGTCTTACATCACTCAAGAAAAATTCCTTTCAGCGGAATGGTTTCGTGTTTACCTGCTGATTATTATAGGTTCATTCATTATGGCAGCGGGTTTTGTGCTGTTTATTTCGCCTTATAAGCTGGCTCCGGGCGGGGTGTATGGTGTTGCTATTGTACTTCATTATTTAATAAATACCCCCATTGGATTGGTGGGGATATTGATTGATATTCCGTTGACAATCATTGCAATAAAGATTCTAGGGCCAAAGTTTGGAGCTAAAACCGTAGTTGGATTTGTTCTGTTGTCGGGCTGGATTTCGCTGCTTGAATTCACCTGGGGATATGAGCCTCTGGTTGAAGGTGATCCGCTGTTGTCTGCCATTTTTGGCGGCTTACTCATCGGGTTTGGTCTCGGTCTTATTTTTAAGTCAAAAGCCAGCTCGGGTGGAAGCGATATCATTGCCATGATTTTGAACAAATACACCAAAATTCCGATTGGACAGTTGATGATCGCAGTGGATGCCGCCATTGTAATGATCAGCCTGGTGGCTTTCGACGACTGGAAGATTCCCCTCTACAGCTGGATAGTTATTTTTATCACGGGCAAAGTGGTCGATGCTGTAATTCAGGGTGTTAGCTATGACAAGACCTGTATGATTATTACAGACAAGCCTGACGAAGTCAGCAATAAAATCCTGGTAGATCTTAATCGGGGCGGGACTTTTATCAAAGCAAAAGGGATGTACTCCGGTGAGGAGAAGGATATGATTTACACAGTTGTTAACCGTCGCGAAGTGGCCATTTTGCAGGATTATATCCGACAAGTTGATCCAAATGCCTTTATGACGGTCATCGATGCCAACGAAATTGTCGGAAACGGTTTCAAACCTTTCTCTGAAAAGGCTGAGTGATACTCACAACTACTTCGCACCGATAACCGTTAAGGTCGAGCACGACTCCACTTTGCCATCATGGCTGATTGAGCTGACAAGGTATTCTCCGGCAGCCAGGCTGCGAATATCGATGCTGGCTGAAGCCGCGTCATTTGGTACAGATTGTCTAAGCAAAAGCTTGCCGTTGAAATCTCTGATGATGAGTTCAGCACAGCTTTCCGGAATATTTTCAATTTGAAGAAGGCCTGAGCATGGATTTGGAAATAATTTCAATTTCAGGGTGCCCTCATTTTCAGAAACTCCGCTTTGAAAGGGTTCGCCGACAGCTAGTGCATATTCACCTGTGCGGCCATAAGCAGTAGTCAACATGCCGGCGTAGTCGTTTCCTGATTTTGTGAAGGGGAAAATTTGCCAATCGAATCCCGGGCCGGGCCGATAGACGAGCACAAGCGAATCTACGCAATCATTATCAGGCAGTAACTCTATGTCATAAAAGTTGCTAGTGCGATTATAGTCGAATTTCAGCTGATAGTCTGTTTCTTCCGGAATCATCCCCGTAACGCGCCAATAGCGGCTTTGCGAAAGACGGAAAATTTCAGGATTTGAAACAAGCGGATCCGGGGCAGCCTTGTGGTGTTCAGCTCTGACAAAAATGCTGTCTGAAAGACTATTTACAACAATATCAACGAAAGCATAGTTGAATACAGCGGTGGATGGCGCAGTAATGATTTTGTTATAGCTGACAATTGCATCCGCAGTTTTTTCATCCATGTCAACAATTACAACAGAAGGAGCAAAAGGAACCGTAAACACATCGGTGCCGCTCTGGCCCGAGAAGCTGGCGGTGACGGTGTGTGTGTTCCACAGCGAATCCATAAATGTCAGTTCCACGCGGTTGCTGTTGGCAAACTGTGTGGTTCCGTAGAGTTTCTGACGCAAATATACAGTCACTGTTGAATTTGCTCCGGCTGGCGCTACATGCATGGAATCAACATCGAAATGCGGAAATCCTTCACGCAGCACCCAGGCGTCGAAAAAGTCGGTCAGATCAATGCCTGTTTCGTCGCTGAGAATGTCGCGCAATTGATTATTACTGGCATTACCATATTTCAGACTATCGAAATAAACTTTCAATGCTGGAAAAAACAAGGAATCGCCAATATAGTTTCTCAGGGTATGCGCCACCAGAGCGCCTTTGTCGTACACCGTTGTGCCGTACGTGATATTGTGCGGGACATTGCCTACCGGATAAAAACCACCATCATCAACATGAGCTGTTCTAAGCACAGAGGCGTGTACATTGCGGATGTATTCCTGCATAGCGGGCACTCCGTATATACTTTCTTTCATTATAAATTCACTAAAAACAGCCCAGCCCTCATTTATCCACATTTCTTCGGGTGTGGCACACGTCACCAGATCCCCGAACCAATGGTGTGAAAGTTCATGGGCGCATAGCGATTCGTTGGCTGTGTTGCCTGTAATGCTGGCATTGGGCAGTGCAATATTCATGGCATGTTCCATGGCACCCGCATTGAATGGAACTCCAACATACCCTACGCGCTCCCACATGTAAGGCCCAAAGCGGTTTTCGTAGGCTGTCAGAATATTTTTGAGATTGACAAATGTGCCTGGAACTTTGGCAACATAAGACGATGCAACATAAATATCAATCGGAATATTCCCGTTGACGCCGGCAAAGGTGTCAGTCACGCAAACGTAGGGCCCAACAGCAATTGAAACGATATAGGTTGGAACCGGCTCAGACATTACCCAATGCCATGCGATCAGATCGCCAGACTCCAGATGTGTTGTATCCTGCAGCATTCCACCGCACACGGCCATCTGATTGGTATCGGTCAGAACATACAATTCATACAGTGCCTTATCGGTGAAATCATCAATGCATGGGAACCAGACGCGTCCGTAGTTGTGGGGGTTGTCTTCGAATCCTACCCCAAGATTGTAGGCATAGGGACTCTGGAAATAAAAACCACCCCAGCCGCTGGGATCAATGACCGGATGACCGTGATAATAAATTTTAAGATGCAGCGTATCATTAATGGCCATTGGCACCGGGCTCTGGATCATGAGCAGCGTGTCGTTGTAGGTCCATGTTGTGTTTAGTGCTGATTCGAGAAACACGCTGTCAACAATTAGTTCCAGCAGATCGAGCGGAATGAATTGCAAATTGTTCACTTTCGGTTGAAAATACACATCGGTGTAACCGTAAATCTGCTGCCCGGCAATGTTAACCGTATCAATATTGATGGAATATCTGATCACATCAATACTATCGCTGCCGGGCGATTTTTGTTGTGCTGATGCAGCAATTGAGCAGATGATCGTCAGAAACGCTATGAAGAAAGTTTTCATATTTCATTTTTTGCAAAGCAAATGTAATGAAAATCCGTGGTTATGAAAATCACCCAACGATATCCCATCGTCCGACTGAACCGAGGATATGGGATCGTCGTTGCAGTGAGGATTTCAGCCCACAACAGCTTGGTAATTGCTGACATTTTAGCGTCAGCAAGAGAAGGTTGACATCACAGCATGCTGACCTGGAATCGTCAGCGGGAAAAGTCCTGGCACCCAACGATTCCGTGTCCGCTCCTCTGCATAATTCAAAGTCACGCGGACGACAGAATGTTGGGTGATCCCCGACATTCTACCGTCAGCAAGAACAGGTTTACATCGAAGCATTGCTGACGTGAAATCGTCGGTGCAGAGCGGATTTCAGCGACCAACAGCTTGGCTTCGCTACCATTTTTTTAGCGTCAGCCAATTTAGGCTGATCACATAGCATGCTGACCTGGAATCGTCAGCGGGAAAAGTCCTGGCACCCAACGATTCCGTGTCCGCTCCCATTTGCAAATCCATGTCTTGCGGACGACAGAATGTTGGGTGTGCCGCATGCCGCATGCCCTATGCCGCAAGGCTCTTTTCTACCCGATTTTGTATAATTATTTTGAAACATACACGAATAACCACCTAATTTCGTACTTTTGTTACACTTAACACAGAACTACTGATGAAAAGACTTTTGTTGATATTTCTGCTGCTTTCTGCCATCGCAGTGGAAGGACAGACGGTCTGGACGCTTGAATCCTGCATTCAGTATGCGAGAGAAAACAATCTCACTATTCGTTTGCAGAAGCTGAATTCCGAATTGGCAAAGCTGTCGCTGACCCGTGACAAGGCGGCATTTCTCCCCGGTGTATCGGCCGGTGCAACGCATACCTACAACTATGGACGCACGGTGGATATGTATACCAATGAATTTGCAACAGACCGTGTTCGTTCAAATAATTTCTATATTGGAGCGAACGTTACGATTTTCAACGGATTCAATCTCGTAAACTCATACAAGAAAAGCCAGCTGGAAGCAGAAGCTGCCATGCTTGATGCACAGCAGACTTCGGATGATATATCGCTCTCCATTGCGACTGCTTATCTTCAGGTTCTTTATGCTATGGAACTTGTCAATAATGCAGAGAGTCAACTTGAAATAACACAACTACAGGTTGACAAAAATCGAAAAATGTATGCAGCCGGATCAGTTTCACAGGGCGCTTTGCTTACAATCGAAGCGCAGGCGGCCTCCGAAGAAAGTCAGTTAGTAAGCGCAGAGAATCAGCTTGAAATGTCCATACTCACGCTGGCGCAGATGCTCGACCTTAAGGATGTGAGCGGCTTTCAGATAGCTGTTCCCGACATAAGCACGCTTGACACGAGTTCGTTTTTGCTCATGAATCCTGCCGATGTTTATGCCTTTGCTGAGAAGAATCAGCCGGGGCTGCTGGCTTCACAATACAGAGTTCAGATTGCAGAGCGCAATCTGGGTGTTGCCCGTGCGGGAAGATATCCGCAACTTTCGCTCAACGCTTCCTTAGGCACCGGCTATTCCGGAGCCAGCAGGCGTATGACCGGTTATAATGTCAATGGTGTTGACACGATTGGTTTTACCAGTGAATCATTGACTGAATATGTAATGATGCCCTCGCTGGATTACACGTATGAAACAACGCCCTTTCAGGATCAGATCAACGACAACATCAATAAATCAGTCGGGCTTCAGCTCACGATACCAATATTCAGCCGCTTGAATACTACGCTGGCTGTACGTCAGGCAAAGATCAGCATTGAATCGGCCACCATCAATTTTGAGCAGGAGAAATTGAATTTACAGAAAACAATTCAACAGGCATATGCCGATGCATCGGGTGCATACCGAAAATATGCAGCAACGAAAAAACAGGTGGCTGCGCTCGAAGAATCGTTTTCATATATGGATCAACGTTTCAATGTCGGACTCGCAACACCCATTGATTACAGCGATGCTAAAAATAAACTTGCAACAGCTAAATCGGAAATGCTTCAGTCGAAATATGAATTCATTTTCCGCACAAAAATTCTCGACTACTATCTCGGCAAAGAAATCAGGTTGTAACAAAAATCAGTAGAACTATGGCACTGAAAAAACAGAACAAAAGAATTATAATCTGGGGTATTATTGGCCTTGTGGTTTTATTGGTCATTCTGCGTAAGACTGGCGTAATTGGTGGTGTTGAGACAATCAAGGTCGCAGTTGAAAACGTTAGTTCCCGCGATATCATTGAAACAGTTTCTGCAAGTGGGAAAATTCAACCGGTGCGCGAGGTCAAACTCAGCCCTGATGTTTCGGGCGAAATAGTTGAGTTGCTTGTAAAAGAGGGCGACCTCGTGAAGGAAGGCCAGGTGCTGGCCCGCGTCAAACCTGATATTTACCAGGCAAACTATGAGCAGATTGCAGCCAACGTAAATTCGCAGAAAGCCAATCTTTCCAATGCTGAGGCTCGTTTGTCACAGACCGAGGCGCAGTTTTTAAATACCGAATCTTCGTATAAACGGAATAAAACACTGTTTGATCAGGGGGTGATTTCCAATGCTGAATTCGATGCTGCCCAGGCACAATTTGACGTAGCGAAGGCCGAAGTGCAAGCGTCGAAACAGACAGTAAACGCGGCCAAATTCAATGTCTATAGTGCGCAGGCAAGCATGAGTGAAGCTTCGAAAAATCTGTCCCGGACTACCATCGTTGCTCCGGTCGACGGAACCATCAGCACCCTCAATGTTGAAGTAGGGGAGCGGGTTGCAGGGGCATCGCAATTTGGTTCGGGAACCGAAATTCTTCGAATTGCCGACATGGCAGAAATGGAAGTTATGGCCAGCGTGAACGAAAATGAGGTTGTACGCTTGTCTCTGGGCGATACTGCTATTGTTGATGTCGATGCTTATCCGAATAAAAAATTCAAAGGAATTGTGACTGAAATCGGCAATTCGGCCAACGTTAGCGGCATCAGTGCTGATCAGGTTAGTAACTTCGATGTTACAATTCAAATTCTTTCATCGTCGTATGCCGACATGATTCCCAAAGGCGCCATAGATTATTCTCCTTTCAGACCAGGCATGTCAGCATCGGTTGAAATTCAGACCGAGAAAGTTAAACAAGTTTTGTCTGTGCCGGTGCAATCCGTTACTACGCGCGATGAATCAGACGTTTTAGTGACAGATGATAAAGAAAAAAAAGAAAAAAAGAATGATCAGGACGCGGTCACAGAATTTGTTTTTGTGATTGAAAATGGCATTGCAAAACGCAAAACGGTGAAGACCGGCGTGCAGGACAATGAGTATATTCAGATTCTTGAAGGACTGAAAAAGGATGAAGTTGTTATTGTTGCACCTTACAGCGCCATTGCCAAAAAGCTTCAGGGAGATGAAAAAGTGGAAGTGGTTGATCGGAAAAATCTTTTTGAAGTAAACTAACATTGAGTCTTATTCTTCACATAGAAACAGCCACACAGGTCTGTTCAGCGGCGCTGAGCCGCGATGGATTGCTGATGGAGGAAGTTGTTGCTGAAACTGAAATGGCGCACGCATCCACGCTTATGCCAATGATAGATGCGCTTCTGAAGCAGAATAATGTTGTGCCAGCAGATCTTAGTGCGGTGTCTGTCAGCTCGGGACCTGGCTCCTACACCGGATTACGAATAGGTGTAAGCACCGGCAAAGGAATTTGTCATTCACTCGGCATTCCGCTTATCGCTGTCGGGTCGCTGCATTCAGCTGCTTTCGGGATGAAAGAAATTTCAAAAGCAACAGGTACTGATTTGCTGATCCCTTTGATTGATGCGCGTCGTATGGAAGCATTCGCAGCATTCTACGATGCTTCGCTAAATGAAGTCAGGCCATCAACACCCTGGATTATGGACGAATCAAGTCTTGATGAATTTGCAGACAGGAAAGTATTTCTTGCCGGTACTGGTGCAGAAAAATTGAAAGCATTGTATTCAACTTTCAGCAATGTTGTTTTTCTGAATGAAAATATGCACCGCGCAGCTTTCGCATGCAGCCTGGCTTTTGAAAAGTTTCAGAAGTTGGATTTCGAAAACACCGCATATTTTGAGCCGAACTACGGCAAGGACTTCATTCCAGGAAAACCAGTGATTAAAGGACTGAAATAATTAATGCAAATTGAAATGACACCATACTTCTCCTTAATAGTACCAGTTTATAATAGGCCTGATGAAGTGGATGAACTGCTGGCAAGCCTGGTAGCCCAGACGTACCGCGACTTTGAAGTAATTATTGTCGAAGATGGTTCCAGTGTTCCTTGCGAAGACATTTGCAAAAAGTATGATGATAATCTTGTAATCAGTTATTTTTCAAAAAGTAATTCTGGACCGGGACAATCCCGAAACTATGGAGCAGAGCGCAGTAGCGGAGAGTATCTCATCATTCTTGATTCCGACTGTATAATACCACAAAGATATCTTGAGATTGTGAGAAAATATCTTGAAGAATTTCCGGTCGATGCATTCGGAGGCCCTGACAGAGCGCATACATCCTTTACAAAAATTCAGAAGGCCATCAATTATGGCATGACATCGTTCTTCACTACGGGAGGCATTCGTGGAGGGAGGAAGAAGCTTGATAAATTTTATCCGCGAAGCTTTAATATGGGTGTGAAGAAGGATGTATATCTTGCGCTGGGTGGTTTTTCAAAAATGCGTTTTGGCGAAGATATTGATTTCAGTATTCGCATTTTTAAGGGTGGGTATAAATGTGTATTGATTCGCGAAGCATGGGTGTATCACAAGCGCAGAACTGATTTTAGAAAATTCTTCAAGCAGGTTTACAATTCCGGAATTGCACGCATCAATCTGTATAAAAAATATCCGGATTCCTTGAAAATTGTGCATTTATTTCCATCGGTATTTACGATTGGTCTGATATTATTGATAGCAGCATCATTTTTTAGTTTCTGGATTCTGGCGCCAATTGCGCTTTACGTACTGATGATATTCGTTGATTCTCTGATTAAAAACAAAAGCCTTGTCATCGCTTTTTATTCCATTGCAGCCACGTTCATTCAGCTCATTGGTTATGGAATCGGCTTCATCAATGCATTCTGGAAGCGTTGCGTACTGCGGAAAGACGAGTTTTCAGCTTTCAGAAATTCGTTTTATAAATAAAGACTCCAGATGTTTCGGTACAATTGAAACGGGTTAATATTTCTTCGAGAACGGGAACCGGAGCGCGATTACAAAATGAGCCCACAGGGTGCGACATAACCCAAAATGTTTTTTCATGATCTTAAAACGTTCTTTCCATGATTTTTTTCTGTGCTGCGCTGACAGACCTGAAATCATGAAACGGGAAATATAATCATTGATGAATAAATTGTGTTCCGAGACAGAAAGAACTTTGTTTGTCCAATCGTAATCAGCTGAAATCTTATATTGTAAATCATAAAATGGAGCCACGGATTTCCGCACCAATATTGACTGATGGCACACTACCAGTCCTTTTAAAAGATGTCTTTTTTTCAGATTGGCTGGAGCAATTTTATGTCGCTCGCCCAAGGGCTGATCATTTTCATCAATAATGAGCGATTGTCCGTAAATCACATCCGATGCGGGTTTCAAGTGTAAGGAAGCTGCAATGTTTTCAACAGTATGCTCATTAAATATTTTGTCGCCGGCATTTATAAACCAGACGAATTCTCCGGTGGCCATTTGCATACCTTTGTTCATGGCATCATACAAACCTTTGTCTGGCTCGCTTATCCAACGGAATGCAGATGGCACGACACATTCAAATTTTCCTAGCTGAACTTCCTGCTCATATTTGCGGATGATATCAACTGTTGAATCTTTTGAACTTCCGTCGACAAGAATATATTCGATCCTGCAGTTTTTTTGCTGAAGCACGCTCTGAATGGTCTTTTCAAGAACCTTTTCTGCGTTGTAGGTAATGGTTATAACAGAAACTACAGCCATTTTATTTGCTCAGGTACCATTGATATACTTTTTCAATGCCTTCCCGCAACGATGTTGTGTGTTTCCATCCAGAAGCGTGGAGGCGGCTTACATCAAGCAATTTGCGCGGGGTGCCGTCGGGTTTTGTTGTGTCGTACACCATTTGTCCTTCGTATCCGACAACCGATTTTATAGTCAGCGCAAGTTCATTGATTGAAAGGTCTTCGCCAGTGCCGATGTTTACATGAATTTCTTCTGAATAATTTTGCATCAGATGTACCAATGCGTCGGCAAGATCATCTACATATAAAAATTCGCGCAGCGGTTTTCCGGTGCCCCATAAAACAACTTCCGGTTTATTTTCAATTTTAGCTTCATGAAATTTGCGGATCATGGCCGGAAGTACATGCGATGTGTTCAGATCGAAATTGTCGTTGATGCCGTAGAGATTGGTTGGCATGGCTGAAATAAAATCGCATCCATACTGACGACGATAAAACTTACACAATTCAAGTCCCGAAATTTTTGCAATGGCATATGCTTCGTTGGTTGGTTCCAGCGAGCCTGTCAGAAGAGAATCCTCACTAATGGGCTGTGGAGCCAGTTTTGGGTAGATGCATGAACTTCCTAGAAACAGAAGTTTTTTTACCTGATTTTTATAAGCCGCATGAACCACGTTGAATTCGATCATCATATTGTCGTAAATGAATTCAGCGGGGTAGGTGTTGTTGGCGTGTATGCCGCCTACTTTGGCAGCAGCGAGAATTACATAAACGGGTTTTTCCGAAGCAAAGAAATCATTGACTGCTTGTTGATTCCGAAGATCAAGTTCAGAAATATCTCTGCTGATAATATTATTGAATCCGTGATTTTGGAGCGATCTTACAATGGCTGAACCGACAAGTCCTGTATGCCCTGCCACATAAATTTTCTCATTAAATTCCATGGCTGATTTTATAAATGATGTTTTTGTACAAATTCAAGATCATGTTTCATCATGATTCGAATAAGCTCTTTGAATGAGGTTTTGGTGGGGTTCCAGCCCAGCAGTTTTTTTGCTTTTGAAGGATCGCCAAGCAATTGTTCCACTTCGGTAGGACGAAAGTATTTCGGGTCAACCTCAACGTACACAATTCCTGTTTTCACATCAATTCCTTTTTCATTTTCATTCTCACCTTCCCAGCGTAATTCAATGCCGGCTTCGGCAAAAGCGAGTGTACAGAATTCACGTACCGGATGCATTTCGCCGGTTGCAATTACAAAATCTTCAGAAGTATCATGCTGCAGAATGAGCCACATGCATTCAATGTAATCTTTGGCGTAGCCCCAATCTCGCAAGGCATTGAGATTGCCGAGATATAGTTTTTTCTGAAGTCCGTGTGCAATGCGGGCCGCTGCCAGTGTGATTTTACGCGTCACAAAAGTTTCACCGCGACGCTCGCTTTCATGATTGAAAAGAATACCATTGGATGCAAAAATATTGTATGCTTCGCGATAGTTTTTTGTGATCCAGAATCCGTACAGTTTTGCAACTCCGTATGGTGAGCGCGGATAAAAAGGTGTGTTTTCCGATTGAGGAACTTCCTGTACCTTTCCGTACAATTCAGAAGTAGAGGCCTGATATATTTTTGTCTTTTTTTCAAGCCCCAGAATGCGCACTGCTTCCAGAATTCGAAGTGTTCCAATGGCATCGGTTTCTGCTGTATATTCAGGAACTTCGAACGAAACTTTCACATGTGACTGTGCGGCCAGATTGTAGATTTCATCCGGCTTTACCGACTGAATAATTCTGATGATCGATGACGAATCAGTAAGATCGCCGTAATGAAGCTCGAGCTTTTTTTGATGCTTCATATCCTCAATCCATTCATCGAAATAAAGATGTTCAATGCGTCCTGTGTTGAAATACGATGCGCGGCGCATGAGACCATGAACTTCATAACCTTTGTCCAATAAAAATTCCGCCAGATACGATCCGTCCTGGCCTGTAATACCTGTAATCAGTGCTATCTTCTTCATTATTTTATTCAATTGATTTATTTAGTTCATCTGTTTTTTTATCTCTGCGAATCCATTTCCATATCATCAGTCCAATAAGTGAAATCAGTGTCAGACCTGCAATAACAGATCCCCAGAAAGATATTTTTTGTGCTTTTATGTAAAGCTCATCTTTGCATGTGAATTGAATGACATGGTTTCCTGCAGGCACCTGCAACCCGCGTAAAATGTAGTTAACACGAACAATAGGAACTTCTTTGCCGTCGATGGTAGCTTTCCATGTTTTGTAGAAAACTTCGGAGAATACGGCCAGCTGTTCTTTCGTATTGGTAGTTTTGTAACTGATTGCACCGGGCGAATAATCCATCATGACAATGGCTGCTGTGCTATCAGAAGTTGTCTGCAAAGACTCAGGTTTACTGAGTTTTTCTTTCCAGGTCTGATCGATAATGGCAGTTGTTTGTGGATTGAAATCGGTGATGGCAACAATTTCCTCATCGGGGCTATTGACCCATTTTAGTGTATCGACAAACCATGCATTACCCAGTGCATCCGGATTTTTCTGTACAATTGTGCCGCCTGTTTCTCTGTTGGGAACGATAACATATCGGGTGTTGAGCATATTCAGAACATTGACATTGACATTTTTCGAAAAATGATAGTCAATAATATCCTGATAACGTCTGAGTTTGGCTGGGCTATAGCCCCCAATCGATTTGTGATAGTATGAAGTGTTTGATTCATTGAATGTGCTTGAAGCCAGATTGAGCACCCGGTAATTCGGGTCTTTATCTTCCAGAATCATTTTGTCGGCTTCGGTCATCTGATAGGTATTGGATTTACGCTTGGGAATAAAATTGTCATAACCCAGAAAGCGACGATCCACCACCCACAGGTCAACCAGAATCAGTGCAGTCAGTCCAATAATAAGAAAGTTTGCCCTGAATTTATATTTCAGAAAAGCCCACATGAGGCCGAAAGCGAGCGCGATAAAAGCAAATGAGCGCCAGGCGTCAGCAACCATCATTGCTTTGCGGTCAGCCCGCAGTGCATCAACCAGCCATTCCGGATAGTTTTCATCACCGGCTGCAGAGAAGTTGAACAAGCCGCCTCCAAATAATGCGAAAATTAAGGTAAGCCCTCCGGTAATGCCACCCGCGATGTATAGTTTGCGCAGAATTGCATCCTTTTTATTTTCATCCTTTAGTTGTTCAATCATTTCTTTTATGGCCAATACGGCAAGAATTGCCATGGTCACTCCTGCAATTATAAGCGCCATTGCCGGTGTTCGGAATTTATTATACAATGGCAGATTGTCGAAAATAAACTGATTGAACCCTTCCAGGTTTTTACCCCAGGCAAGCATGACAGAAAGAATTGATGCCGATAGCAGCCACCATTTTTCTTTTCCTTTTACAATGATTAACCCAAGAACAAACAGAAAACAAACAATGGCACCGGCATACACAGGTCCCGATGTAAATGGCTGTGCGCCCCAATAGGCAGGCGCATATTTGGTGAAGTTTTTTCCCTGACCTGTTCCTTTGAGTGCCTTGTAGCTTTCGGAGTCAGTGCCGATGTTGTAGTTCGAACTTCCACCATAAAGATTCGGAATCAGTAATGTCCATGTTTCGCCTGCTCCGTAACTCCACTGATAGGCATAATCAATGTCAAGACCAGTGCCTTCCTGCTTTCCGGACGGATTATTTTTCAGTACTGCACCACCACGCATGGTTTCTTTGGTGTAGTCCATGATGGTAATCATTTTTCCCATCGAAGGCAGGATGGCAATTCCGGCAACGAAAATCAACATGGCCGAAATTTTCAGAAAATGTTTCAGCGCATGTTCTTTTATGGCATAAATAAAATATGTAACAAACATGATGGCAATAATCAGCAAGAGATAGTAGGTGATCTGCTGATGATTGTAGTAGATGTGAACACCTGTAAAAACAAGCGTAGTTAAAAGGCCTATCAGATATTGTTTCCGATAAGTCATAATAATACCACCTATTATCGGAGCCATGGTGGCCATTGCCAGCGCTTTGTTGACGTGCCCGGCTTCGATTATAATCAGGTTGTATGATGAAAATGCATATGCGATTGCACCCAGAATACTTAGCCATGGCTTACAGCCAATTGACATCAACAGAATATAAAATCCCAAAAGATATAAAAAGACAATAGCAAAGTGCAATTGAGGAATGTAGAATGAGAATGCCTTACTGATCGTCATGAATATATTTGGCATTGGAGCCGGATATGTGTAATTGGCAGGCATCCCTCCAAACATGGCATTTGACCAATGGGCGTATTCGCCGGTTTTCGCATGATGATCTCTCAGATCTTTACCCATGCCGGTAAAACTTGTAACATCACCCTGAGGCAACTCTTTGTTGTCAAACACAAGTGGGGAGAAGTAAATGACACTTAATAGCATAAACAACGCTATGGCCAGAATGTGTGGCAGCCATTTTTTGAAATTGATTTTTTCCATCTGATGTGTGTTTACTGAGTTATTGATTGCAAAAATACGGTTTTAATTCAAAAGAAATTGCACTGCGCTGGTTTTACTCAGGTCCAACTCATTTAACCAATTAAAAAACATCCTGAATCGTAGTTTATTCGCTCATTAAATCACTTTTGCAAGGTGCTCATGAGCTCGCACCGCTGGTGCTCGGTTCACAGAGTAACCCAGAGTTTTTCACAGAGTTCCACGGAGTATAAAAAACAAAAGCCGATTGGAAAGGACACAACGTAGTTGTGTTAATCAATTACAGCATATCGAATTCTGAAAGCTCGCTTTCAAATTCACTTTGCTGTAATTGATATCGACTTTTGCCTGAATAAATCTACTCTGTGCGACTCTGTGCGTACTCCTATAAACTCTGTGTTACAAAAGTATAAAATTGCACGCTTGAAGTCGGCATCAGCTGCATTAATCAGAAGCATTCACAAACATTTTTATGCGTCGGCCCTGCGGTTTTACTCAGGTCATTGTATTGTGTAAACCTGTTCATTCAGATAAGAGTATCTGGCGCATTTAATGAACAAAAAACTGGATGCGCATTATCAGTCAGCTTTATTTTTCGAAAGAAACGCATCGACATTAAAAAAATTGCTCTCAATATCTCTAAGTTTTGACTCTTCAAAATCCCACCATTTAATTTTCAACAGCTGTTGAATTTGTTCTTCGCTGAACCGGTACTTTACAATCTGAATCGGTACTCCAACAGCGATTGCATATGGCGGGATATCTTTTGAAACAACGGCTCCGGCACCAATAATGGCTCCATCACCAATGGAAACTCCATCGAGAATAGTCACATTTGCGCCGATGAAAACATCGTTGCCAATCGAAATAATCGCGCGCTCTTCAATCTTGTCAGTAGAACTAAAGGTGATCCCGTTTTGTTTTTTTGTTGAATAAAACATGGGTGATGTACTGATTCCCTGCGTGGGATGAACTCCCCAGCCGCACAACAGATTTGGGCCAATCGAACAGAACTTTCCTATTCGGGTGTTGTTGATCCAGGAGTTCATTGAAACATACGTGTAATCGCCAATATCAGCATTTCTGACGTGGCTTGGGATGTCAATCTTTGTGTGTTTTCCCTTTTTTGACGATTTAGATCCCGTTCTGCAATAGGACAAAAAAACATTGTTTTCGCGGAATCGCATAAATTTGAAAAATGTAAGAAAAAGATCTTTTATTTTATGAAGCATATGGATCTGTTTTAAGACAAGGGTTTTCGTTCAAAAGCGTCAATGAAAGTTTCGGGGGTTGAATTGTAGATTTTACTTTTTGTGGTGTCAGCAAAAGCCCGGATTTCCTTGTATCCTTTGAACATATAATACAGATAAGCCAGCATGGTGATTAGGTCGAGTTGCATAACCCGCGCTTTTTCCGAAGCTTCTTTCTGGTCGTAAAAATGAATATCATTAATGCGAAGCCTGTTTAGGTCATCTACCCACAAGTTTTTGAGCCAGTCGTTTTCGCTTCCGGCCAGATAGATTTCATCGTAGGAAGAATAAATGGCAAGCATCAGTGCCGCAATCAAAACATTCTGTGCACGCGGCATCCCAAGCTGTTTTCGGTAGACGCATTTTTTCAGAAAACGAAATCCTTCAAAATTTGTTTTGTTGTAATAGCAAAGCTCGATATTCTGATTTTTACTCAGGGTTTGCGCAATATTTTTTTGTTTACTGGCTTGCCAGGGAAGATACAATTGAACTTTCCAGGTGATTGTGTCGGAGAGATGGAGGTAAAAATCAGATACTTTTTTCTTTTGTGTTTCATCGGCGACATCAAACCAGAAAGCGGGATCACATAAGATATACACTGATGGTTTGAGCTCAGAAAACAAGGGCGTTGTTCCCATAAAATTGATTGCAATCAGGTCGTAATTGCCAATAACATCCTTTGAGTTTTCCAGGGCTGAAGTCAACGATGGTCCATTGCCCAATATCAGACATTTTGGATGAGTCGTCTCAATTTTTTTTGTTTTTTTGAAACGAGTCCGCCACAGAAGTCTGAAAATTGAGAATATAGCATCAATGGAATTGTAAAACCATTGGAGTTGTTTTGGATACATAAACGCAGTTTATATTCGGGCAAATGTACGAAATTCTGTTTTGTTTTTTCCTCAGCGTAATTTCTGACAGCTCTAATTAAGACATGCACCCAGATGAACTCCTGAGTGTTGTTTCCATGATTTCATATTCGGTTAATCCATAGGGCTTGCACAGATTTGTGTAAACAAAAAAACGCTCCGGAAGGGAGCGTTTTTGAATTCAATTTTCAGAGGTTCAATTGTGTGAACTCAAATCCTCATAAATAATAGTCGGATAATCTTCGGTCGTAGTGCCTTCGGTTTTAATCACTCCATGAGCCAGACTCAGCCAGATATACTTATAGTAAATCGGGTCCTGGTCGGTGGTTTCAAGAATTTTTATACAGTCGGTAAAAGTGCCTGCGGGAACTGTTACTGTCTCGTTTAATGCAACAATGGAGCAGGAGTCATTAATAAAACCAACGGTGTCGGGGAATGCTTCACCCCATTTTTCGCCAACAGTTGGATTTGCATCGCAGAACACAAGCATTGTTCCACCACCCTGTGAACAGAGCATCGAAAATTTGGTGTCGTCGGCAAACCATTCCTGAGTTATTGTATAACCCCAACCAATTTCCCAGGTTACATTTGCATATTTCTGAGCATTGATACTGTTGATGGTGTATGTTTGGTTAATATGAGGGCTGCCTGGGTCTGAGTCATAAGTATCGTAGGTCCAGGTGGCGCCTGCTTTGTAGAAAGTGAAAACACTGTTGGTTGGGGTAGTTGGCGTTGTATCGTCTGGACCCGGTTCATCTTTTTTGCAGCCTGCAAACACAATTAATGTTGCAAGCAATATCCACAGCGGACTGAATTTTTTCATGGTTAATAGTCTTAATAGTGTTTACAGTTTCAGAAATTCCACGCGGCGGTTTTTCGATTTATTTTCAACGGAATCGTTAGGGCCAATAGGCTGACTTTCGCCGCTGCCATCTGTTTCAATGCGGTTCCCGTCAATGGCAAAATCTTTAACGAGCGCTTCTTTCACGTTGGCAGCGCGACGTTTTGAAAGGTCGAGATTCATTGCGTCATCACCATCGCTGTCGGTGTGACCAACTACCTTAATTCGCATATCGGGATTTTCTTTCAGGATGTTGGCAATTTCGTTCAACGATCCGCGGGACTCTGATTTTACAACATCTTTACCGCTATCGAAATAAATACCGTAGCTGATAATTTTTCCTTCAGTCAGCAGTTTGCTGCGCATATCGGGTGCTGCTGTAGTAACTTTAATATTGGTGACAAGCGGGAAACTATTGCAATCCCATCCAAAAAAGCGGAAGCGATTGAATTTTCCTTCAGCATAAATATTGGTTGGTACATCAAGGACTTTAGCTCCCAAATGATAAATGCGTACGCGGCGCTTCTGAATCCAGATAGTAACATGATTGACTTTTTCTTTTACAACAGGATTTTTTGATGCATTTCCTTCAAGCCAGTCTTTAGTTTCTCCATACCCTTTAGTATACCATCCGTTAGCTCCTAAGGTAATATGCAATCCATATAGTCCGGGATATAATGCATCTTCAATTTCGTGCATATTGTCGGGGTCGGTTTGATAGAGCGTAAACATAATACCTCTACCGTAGACTGCATCCGGAATTATATCAAATTCAATAATGTAATTATCAGGAAATGCGATGTCTTTTGAAAAACAATAGGTAGCATCTTCCCCATTCAAATGAAACCATTTGCCTGGAGCTATATTGACGGTTTTTACTTCCCCACTGCTGTTTGATGTCCAAAGTGCCGGGAAGTCGCCGATGGCATCCTGCGAAAAGTCCTCGAAAAACAGCACCTGGTCACCGGGGATGAAGTCGTATTGTGAGTAGCTTTCAAGCTTTACAGTATTTTCCGAGGCAGCTTCACCCTCTGTTTCATCACCAGACTCATTGTCTTCAACAACTCCTTCGTTTCCACCTTCACCTTCACCGTCCTTGTTTTTATCTTTGTCATTCTCTTTGTCTTTTTTCTTGAAAACGCCATTCACGCCTTCTTCGGTCTTATCAAAACCCTTATCAATCGTTTTGTCGGTCTTGTTTTCCAGTCGCTCCTGAGCCTTATCTTTTATTTTTCCACCAATGTCAATTTGAGCGAATGATATACTGCTGACAAATAGTACAGCCAGAAAGATTAGGAAGTGTTTCATGGTTTTTCTTTTTTTACAAAATTAGGTAATTATTCAATGAAAAACACCAGTTGTTTATTTTCACCGATATTTTTTCGCCGTCGCTTATTAAAAATCATGCCACTAATCTATTTTGCTATTTTTCAGTCATATATTCATTTGTCATGTAAAAAAGAACTTAACTATGTTAAATAAAGCTATTTTTGTTAAAACGTAAGAGGCAGAAAATCAAATAGATGAATAAAATGTGTAAAAAAAAGACTAAAATATTAAAGAAATATTAAGAATAGTTGACAAATGCAAAATAATAGTTTAATTTTATCCGTTCAAACAAGAAAAATAAACCAGGAAGTTATGAATACTAAGTTTTTAGTTTTACTGTTAGGAATATCAATATTTGCATATTCCTGCGGAAACGACAAGAATGCAGCGATCCGCAAAATCTCTCCTCCTGTGGCAAAAGTTGATATGGGTACAAATGTATTCAGCATTGACCCGACCAAAGACACGCTGCTTACAATAGAAAGTGGCAGTACAATTTTTATTCCTGCAAATTCGCTCACTGGCGCCGACAACAAACCTTATAAAGGTAAAGCCCAGGTGGAATATGAGGAATATATGAATCAGGCCGAAGTCATTCTCAGTGGAATACCGATGCAATACGACAGTGCCGGTGAGACACATTATTTTGAATCGGCCGGCATGTTCACCATCGATGCTGAAACACCTCAAGGCGAAAAGTTGAAAATAGCCGACGGCAAATCGGTAACCGTTTCGCAGGCGTCTCCCTGGGCCGATCAAACCACCGGCTTCAACTTCTATCAGTTCGATACTGTTGCGGGTAAATGGCGCTATCTGACTACTCAGGACGCTGAACCACTTGCTCCGGAACCTCCGGTAATCGAAACTGAAGAGAACGCTAGTATCAATGTGAAAAAGAATGTCCGCACAGTGGATGATTTTGTATTTGATATTAATGTGAACTATACCATGTATAAAGAGCTGGCCGACATGAAGGAAATCATGTGGAAATTCAGCGGCAATAAAAAGTATTCTGATCCCGAAAAAGAACAGTGGATCTTTGATTTAAACTGGCCCGATACGCAGATTTCGCGCGATGAGAGCCAGCCCGGAGCTTATGTGATTGTGCTTAAAAGTACCGAGCGTACATTTAAAACATCGGTGGTTCCAGTTCCGGTCGATCCATCAGATAAGGCCGATGTGATTGCTCAGGCCGACAAGAGTATGCAAAAACTGGGTGAACAGACGGCAAGTCTGATTGAATACAGCAATGTTTATCGGCGCACCATGGAAATCAGTTCGCTGGGTACCTGCAACTGGGATCTGATTTTCAGATTTCTTAATCCGAAAAGACTGAAAATCCGCTTCTTTGCCGATGGCAATGAATTGAATAAAGATATCAGAATTTATCAGGTATTGATTGAAAGAAATGTGACCATGGAATGCACGCCTGAAAATGCATATTATTCGACCCTTCTGCCAACGGGTGAAAAAGTGATGTATGTAGCTGTAAATGAGCAGGGAGAGGCATACGTGGGCAAAGATGTTGGTGTATTGTTGCGTGCCGAGGAAGACGAGGTTGTTGAATTTGAGCTTCAGAAAACAGCTATGCCAATAAAATCGCGTGAGGATTTGAATGGCCTGATTTGTCAAGTCTGATTCTTCATTGCATGAGGATTCTTCAGGCAATTTTATTACTCTTGCTTCTCAAGGCCGGATTCTGTCAGCAATCCGGCCAGTTGCTTATTGTCAGGCAGAGTCAGAATTACGGCCTGATTGATACTGCAGGAGCGGTGGTGTTACTGCCGCAGTTTGCCGAAATAAATCACGACAGGGCTTTCAACGTATATGTTGTAACAGGGCCTACCGGCAAAGCTGTTTTTTCGCCTGCAACTTCTTCTCTGATTACCGGTTTTTACGATGACATCGTAGTCATCTCGTCCGAACGTTTTATTGTAACCCGGGGCGGGATGAGCGGAGTGGCCGATCAAAATGGGGAACTCATTATTCCGCTAAAATATACAAGCATACGAAAAGCCGGAAATGGAAAATACTTCTGCGTAAATGGAAGTTCAATTGCGGTTTATAACAGCAGAGGGGCTTTTGATGTTGAAATTGCTTCGGATGAAGTTCTTGAATACCGCGGCTTTTACATTTTCAAAAACAGGGATTTTCATTTTGGCGTTGTTTCACCAATCGGAGCACCTGTTATTGACGACAAATATGACAATTATATTACCGCCAACGCACTTATTGAACTCCGCAACAACGACAGTACGGCCATTCTGCACACGGCTTCCGGTAAGGTAATTCGTTTAGGCGCCAATGCACGCGCAAAGTTCCTTCTCGAAGGAATAAATGAAATTAGAGCCACTCCTTTTTACTCACTCTATTCGGCATCAGGCCGTCAATGGCACTCGGTTTACAGTGATAGAAAACTAGAATTGGATTTGAGTGAGGCCGATATTACTTCAACTGCGATTGATGATAATTTCATTGTGAATACGGGTTACAATTGGCTTTTGAGCAAAGAGGGAATTCCTTTGACCGAACAGAAATACGAGGAACTTTTTTATTTTCGGGATAGTATCTTTGTTATTGGAATGAGTGGATTGCGCGGTTTGTATAAACCTGGGCGCGGTGAAATTTTAGGCCCGGTCTATAAAAGTTTTCGCACAATGACGGATACTGTTACAGGTAAACGATGGACAGTCGCACTCACCGATCCGGATGGATACAGGTTGCTGGATGAAAATTTCAAACAGATCAATGACAATTTGTATTTTCGGCTTGACATGATTGACGGCCGAGGAATAATAGCCGGAGTATCCTTTGAAAAATTTATGCTGCTCGACACAGCCGGCAACCGAATATGCGATCCGCTTTATTCTAACATCCGCCCGATGCCTGATGGGTTGTGGAAGGTTTATAACAACGGATTTTGCGGTGTTATGAATTCGAGAGGAAATGTTTTGACTGAATTGTGTTACGATGAAATAACCTTGCGAAACTCGCGCATGAAATGCGCACGGGGCGGGGTGATGGAATTTTTTAGTTGGGATGGCTCAACACTCGAACCCCTGCTGAATTTCAGCAACTATCGCAGGTTAGAAGTATCGGGATCGCAAGTGACTTCATTGATTGGCACAGCCGGTTCGCGTATAGCGCTTGCCTGGCGGCGCGATTCGGTATTGAAAAAATTCGGGTTGTATGATGCCGTCAATGACCGATATTTTGTACCACCCATCTACGATTATGCAAAAAAGGATGAGCTCCGTAATATTTCATTGACAGGAATTTTCGGTGACACCAGCTACTTCAGGATTGGGCCACTTACCTTCATGGGCCGCATCCGATTTGGTGTTATTGATCATAATACTTCAAGAATAATAGCTCCAAGTGAATTCATGTTCATTTATTTCAACCATTTTCAGCGGCAATTATTGGAGAGTAACCGCAATACGATGACGCCGTATTATAATTCTGACCGAAATTTCGCCGTTGCCATCGATACAGCCGGAAACTGGCGCACAGTATCATATACCGGTGCTACTTACCGTCCATCGGTTCAGTTCATCGATGCCTGGCGCGGCAATGCAAAAGTCTGGAGATTCGATTCATGCTATGTTGCTGAAAAAAAACAGAAAAGCACCGATAAACGCATTTGCAATGTGAGTGCTGCTTTCACTCCGCTCACAACTTTTCTGAAGCCAGTCGATGCATTCACCATCGCGGCAATGAAAAATAAAAAGCTGTTCATTTTTGCACCGGATGCCGATTCGCTGGTTCTGCAGAAAGGCCTCGCCGGCCGTCTCGATCCGGGGTTGAATAACATTCCGGTTGGAAATGCACGACCGTTGTTTGTGCACAAATACAGCTACCCTTCCATTTTGGAGTCGCAGATACAGCGATATTGCAACATGCTGACTTTTGTGAGCCGCAGAATGCAGTACTATATTGATTCAACCGGTCATGTCATCTCCGACACTGTATATTCGCGCGTATTGCCGTTTTCAGAAGATCTGGCCATGGTAAAAAAGGGCTCGCGCTATGGCTATATCGACCGGCAGGGAAACATGGTTATTGAAAATAAATTCCGGAAAGCTTCATCATTTTCCGAAGGGAAAGCTGCAGTTACAATAAAAGGTGGCCGATTCGGTTATATTGGCACCGACGGGGAATGGCTCATAGAGCCGGCTTACAGAGAGGCACTTGATTTCAGCGAAGGACTGGCCCCTGTGAAACCAGGCAATTTGTTCGGATACATTGATGAATCAGGCACTGTTGTTATCAAACCCGCATGGCTCCGTGCTAATCCGTTTATTAACGGATCAGCTGTTGTTTTCAACAAGAATGGATTTGGATTGATTGACAGATCAGGAAAAGAATTATTGAAATGCAGATACAATCGTATAACGCCGCCGGACACCAATAACAACCGTATTATTTCACGAAAAACGTCACAACTTGTAAACGCAGAAGGGGAAATCATAACAAAAAAATCCAAAGTAATTTCCGATGCCGGCGACGGTTATTACAGCATAAAGAAAGGGCTCGGCTTTGTTTTAATTCGTTCGGATGGAACTGAAGTCTGTGCATTTAATTCCGACAGACCGCTGCTGGTGGGCAATGACAGAGTTCTGGTCACAAAGAAAAGTCGGTTATATTATTACGATCTTGCCGGAAACAAGCTGCTGGGGCCATATAACAAGGCCGCATCGTTTGCGCAAAATCTTGCTATCGTTTCTACGAAGGATGAAACATATGTGATTGATACTACCGGAAATATTCAATTAATTTTGTATCGCAATCGTCTCACCGCAACTTCGTCATTTGATGAGAACGGACTTGCGACTATCAGGCAGGGAAGTCTCTTCATACTTGTTGATAAAACAGGAAAGGAATATTTTTCCGGCACTGTAAAGCCACGCAATGCGGGTAATAAAATCTACATTCTGAATCGCGATGGTTATTATCTTTATAACTTCGAGACTGGAATTTCCTATCCGTTCAGTAAATGGAGCGATATTTCAATGCCCTCCTGCGGCCGCTTCATTGCTACGGCCAATGGTATGTATGGTTTCTCAGATGTATACGGGCAATATCATGTTTCGCCACAATTCACGCGAATTGAGCGGGTGCAGCAGGGAGTGTACAGAGTGAATTATCTTGATAGAACCGGCTATATCCGTTTTGACGGAAAAGTAATTTGGGAGCTGAGCAGGTAGGAGTAAACAGAGGCTGTCTCAAAACTAATAATCGTTACGATATTCCATATTCCGGCCTGCTTTGTATTTGACAAATTGGCTCAGGCCGGGATATGGAATCGTCGTAACAGCTTAAAAAACAACGATTCCATATCCTCACGCATCTACGTCGCATTCGGACGATGGAATATTGTTTTTTAAGAAGATGTTGATTTGAGACAGCCTCGGATATTGCTCAGTGACCGTTCTCAACTTCGCGCGCAAAATCCCACGACAAATAATTTTCGTAGCTCATGCACACATGCTCGGCAAACTGAATGGCGGTGCGGATTATTTTGTCCCAGTTTTTTTCTGGTAATGTTTCAAGATCAGCGGGCGAAATATGTGTATGGCTCAATGCATAGAGCAGTCCCGCATTGAAAGTGTCGCCGGCTCCAATGGTGCTGATTACCGGAATATCTTTCACCGGATAGTGTTTATGAATCTGAGGCGTACAAAGAGTTACCCCATATTTATTGGCTGTCATAATAAGTACATGTCCGCCCTGCGTTTTCACAAAATCGTACACAATTTTCGGATCATTTGTACCAAGAATATTATTGAAATCCTCATCCGATCCCTTGGTAATGTGCGCCAGACGCATGTTTTCCTGTATCATGGGCATTACCTGATCCTTGATTTTCATGTGATTTTTTCTGAAGTTCGGATCATATAAGACAATGCTCTCCGATTCACGGCAACGATGAAGAAAGGATGTCAACCCTTCACGAATTTCTTCCTTAATTCCGTAAAAACTTCCGAACATAATCAGATCATTTTTATCAGGATCCGGATAAATTAATTCGGCTTGCCCTTCTTTTCTGATTTTATAAAATGAATATTCTGCATCGTTGTTTTCGTTTAAAACGGCAATGGCAATGCGCGATAATCCATTGTCGTAGCTTTTCATGAAATCGAGCGAGACCTGATTGCGAACAAGGAATTTTTCGATCAGTCTTCCGATGGCATCCTTTGCGTAATCGCCCACCAGCACTACGTTTTCGCCCAGGCGTCCGAGCGACACGGATGTATTGAGCATAGCGCCACCAGGGGTTCCTTCAATGGGCTTATCTTCTTTAAACAAAATATCGTAAACGGTTTCACCGATGCAAATAAAACGTTTCTGAGGCAATTTCATACGGAGCAGTTTTCAGGAAAGATTAGTGTCATCAGACTTCGAAAACATTTTTGCGAAATATCCGATGATGGGTGAGGCAAGTAAATAAACCACTATCAATGGTGCAATGGCGGCCAGTTGCAGGAATATAAACATTGGAACAGCAACCAGTAAAAGAACTATAGCCAGCGTGATGCTTTTTTTATCGTTGAGCTTAAGTGAAAGCAGTGGAATCGGAAGGAGCATCAGAACTGCAAAAATAAATGATGCGAATGTTAGAATTACCAGTACTTTTTCTTCGCCATATAATTCTGCCCAGAACAGACTGGTGCATGCAAGTGCCATTCCTGCTGCAGGCGAGGGTAGTCCAAGAAAACTTTTAGTCTGACGTTCGTCGGTATTGAACCATGCAAGCCTGATTCCTGCAGCCAGCGCGAAAATCATGGGTGCGATAAACAGCAATGTTTGCTGGCACCACAGATCGTTGCATGGCTCTGAATATTGCTGAATGGTTCTGATGGTAATGATGGCAGGCGCTACTCCAAATGAAACCACATCGCAAAGCGAATCAAATTCTTTACCGAAAGCTGATTGTGCTTTTAACAGGCGTGCAACAATTCCGTCAAAAAGATCGAACGCTGCTGCAATCAGAATGAAATAAAACGCATATTCAATATAATACCAGGGCCCGAGCGCAATTACAATAGCACTCAAACCGGACAACATATTGCCGGCTGTGAAAATATTTGGTATTACTGCTTTGAGTTTCAAGCGGCAAACTTACGATTTTTTTGATTTCCCGGTTTTACTTTTTCCATTCGTTGCGGGCATCATCCAATCTGTTAATCATGTAACATATTTCATGATTAGTGTAACATGCCAATGTGTGAGCGGAATTACCTTTATTAATTGATATTTTCACCAGACTAATAATGAAATTATGAGAACAACAGTTGTTTCGCTAATGCTTATACTTTGTTTAGGTTTATTGATTCATCCTCAAAAAGCCTCAGCAAAACGCGATGTAAGCAGTCAGATTTTTTATACTGAATTGAGTCCATATGGCACGTGGCTAGCCGTTCCTAATCACGGTTATGTATGGAAGCCAAATGTAGCACCGGGGTTTACACCTTACGCTACCAACGGTTATTGGGCCTATACCGATGAGGGCTGGGCATGGGTCTCCAATTACCCATGGGGCTGGGCTCCGTTTCACTATGGCCGCTGGTATAACGACGCCAACTACGGTCCATTATGGATTCCAGGCAACGAATGGGGCCCGGGATGGGTCAACTGGAGAAACACAAACGGGTACTACGTTTGGGAGCCTATGGGGCCAACATTCAGCAACAACTATCGTGCACCATACAACCGATGGATGTATGTAAAAGGTCATGATTTTGGCAAAAGGAACAATAAGAATTACTATTATGTAAATGCTTCATATAACCGAATGGTTTTTCACAATTCCAGGGAGATAAAAAATTTCAGGAAGGGCCATGCGAATAATTCATGGTACAACATGGGGCCCAATAAACATGAGGTGGAGAAGTATAATGGCAAAAAATTCACTCCTTATGCAATTAAGGACAACGATAAGCCCGGCCAGAAATTTTCCGGGAACCAATTCCATACCTACAGGCCGCAGGTGAAACATAATAACTATGTAAAACCTTCACCTCAATCGCACGGGAATTATCCTGTTCAGCAAAAATCGCAGGGGACTAAACAGAATCAAGCTACACAAACAAACAGATCGCATAAATCAAACCCCGGTCAATCCAATTCTCACAAAGGTGGGAAGAAGTGATACGACATTAATTTGCAATCTATCTCTTAAAAAAAAGAGGCTGCCAGTTTCTGGAAAGCCTCTTTTTATTTACAGCAAATCGTTAGCAAGATTCGCCAGCTCACTGCGTTCTCCTTTTTCGAGTTTCACATGGGCGTACAATGCGTGATGCTTCACCTTATCGATCAGATAGCTGAGTCCGTTACTTTGCGAATCTAGATATGGCGTGTCGATCTGGTGAATGTCACCGGTGAAAATAATCTTGGTTCCTTCTCCGGCGCGTGTGATAATTGTTTTCACTTCGTGAGGGGTGAGGTTTTGTGCTTCATCGACAATAAAGCAAATGTTGCTCAGACTTCGTCCGCGAATATATGCCAATGGGGTAATTACCAATTTTTCTTTTTCAAGCAGCTCATCAATTTGGGTGGCATCTTTGTCGCCAAATTGATTTTTAATAAATTTCAGATTGTCGAAAAGTGGCTCCATATATGGGTTTAGCTTGCTCTTAATGTCACCCGGCAAAAATCCAATGTCTTTGTTGCTGAGTGGAACAATCGGGCGTGCAAGGTAAATCTGCTTATACAATTTTTTTTGTTCCAATGCTCCGGCCAGCGCCAGCAGCGTTTTCCCGGTACCTGCAACGCCCTGCAGTGTAACTAATTTAATTTCGGGCGCCATGATGGCATGCAGCGCAAAAACCTGTTCAGCATTGCGTGGCATGATCCGATACGATGCTTTCTTTTCTAATTTTTCGACGTTGCCTGTAATAGGATTAAAATAAGCAAGCACCGAATTTGTCGTGTTTCGCAAAATGAAATAATGATTGGGAATAGGTTTTTTTACACCTATTTCTTCAGGCAGACAGAATCCGTTTTGATAGATAGAATCAATGGTTTCTTTTGTCAATCCTTCAACCAATGTCATCCCGGTATAAAGACCTTCAACGTCTTTCACCTTGCCGGTTTCGAAATCTTCGGCAAGAATATTCAGCGCTTTGGCTTTCAGTCGCAGATTGATGTCTTTTGAAACCAAAATAACTTTGCGGTCTTTATATTTTTGCGAAAGCTTGATGGCCACATTAATAATTCGATGATCAACCTTATCGCTGTGATACAATTTGGTTGCGTCCGGATTGCTCGTTTCGTCCATGATAACAGTGAACATGCCGCGTGCACGCTCAATTTTTATCCAGTCGTTGATGGGCTGATTGTCCGACATTTTATCGAGAATGCGAATAAATTCGCGAGCTTCATAATTTTTGGTATCATTGCCTTTCTTGAAAGTGTCCAATTCCTCAAGCACTGAAATGGGCATGGCTACGTCATTGTCGTCGAAGCTGAAAATAGCACTGTGATTATACAATATTACCGAAGTATCAAGTACGAAAATCTTTTTCTGTTTTTGAGTTGTTTTTGCCATAGCAGCTGTGTTTTTTACAAATAAACGGTTTTATTGAACTGATGTCAAAACCTGGGGGCATTATTTTTTAACAATGCATGGTTTATTATCTCTATTGTTACTGTTTGATTGACGATTTTCAAAGACAAAGTATCGAAAAAAACGTATTTGAACATTGAAAATAAAACCTTTACTTTTGTCGTGTTATTGAAATTGAAATGAAAAAAATCAAGGTGGGGATAAACGGCTTTGGCCGTATCGGGAAAATGGTTTTCCGCATTCTGTTAAATCATCCGGAAATCGAAATTGCCGGAATCAATGATCCGATGCCGGAAAACTCGCTGTTGTATCTGATGAAATACGATACTGTTTTTGGGATGCTGAACGAAACTATTTCTGCTGGCGAAAATTCAGTAATCGTTGGCGGGCGCGAAATTCAGGTTAGCCGGGTTACTTCTCCTACCGAAATTCCTTGGAAGAAATGGGGCGTTGAAATCGTCATTGATTCAAGTGGCAAAAACAAAGACCGGGAATCGCTGCAAAAACACATCGATGCCGGAGCTAAAAAAGTAATACTTACTTGTCCGGCTGTGTCACCGGTTGATAAAACCATTATTATCGGAGTAAATGAAACTTTGCTGACAAAAAACGACAATATAGTTTCGAATGCTTCATGCACAGCCAATTGTGTTGCGCCATTGCTAAAAATAATCAATGATAAATTTGGTATCGAAACTGCATTTATGAATACGGTTCATCCGTACACCAATAATCAGCAGCTGATCGATTCGCCGCACAAAGACCTGCGCCGGGGCCGCAATGCGGGCGTCAATATTATTCCGACCTCTTCAACGGCCATCAAATGTGTGCTCGAAGTGATGCCGGAGCTTGGTGATCGCTTCAGCGGAATCGCTACCCGCGTGCCTGTGCCTGACGGAGCGCTTACTGAGCTTGTCATCAGACTAAACTCGCTTGTGACTATTACAGAGCTGAATCTGGCTGTGAGATACAGCTGCAGGACCAACATGAAGGGAATTGTGAGCTATTGCGAGGACCCGATTGTTTCGAGCGATATTATTGGCAATCCCAATTCCTGTGTCTTCGATTCTTTGGCTACAAAAGTATTGAATGGAAACACTGTCCAATTGCTGTCATGGTACGACAATGAATATGGTTATTCAAACCGCGTGGTGGACTTGATTTCGCTGATGTCAAATCAGAATTAAACAATCTTCCCTTTCAGCGTCGCCGTTGAACAATCCGTAATTATTGTTTTCACGAACGTGCCTGGAATCAGATTTTCAGCATCAAATACAACAACTTTATTTTGCCCTGTGCGGCCAAACATTTGTTTTTTTGAGCGTTTAGAACATCCTTCCACCAGCACTTCGAATGTTTTCCCAATATCGCGTTTGTTGTTTTGAAGCGAAAGTTCCTGTTGTACTTTTATTATTTCGGTCAGTCTTTCCGATTTGGTTTCTTCCGGAACATCGTCCTGCATTTTGGCAGCAGCGGTGCCATCGCGTTTGCTGTACTTAAACATGTAGGCGTAATAGAAATCTGCTTTTTTCATCAGTTCAATCGTCGCAAGGTGATCTTCGTCGGTTTCGCCACAAAAGCCGGTAATAACATCGGTGCTGATGGTAATATCGGGCATATGTTTTCGAAGCAAATCAATTTTTTTCAAATATTCTGCCGACGTGTATTTTCTGTTCATGCGCTGAAGAACCGCATCGGATCCAGATTGTACGGGCAGGTGCATCGATTTGCAGATGTTGTCGTTTTTCGCCATTATCTTCACCAGTTCTTCCGATAAATCTTTCGGATGGCTCGTGGCAAAACGGATCCGCATCATCGGAAATTCTTTTGCAACTTTATCAAGCAGGGCGGGGAAGCGGTATTCCGTTGAGTCTTCAATGACATGATAGGAGTTTACATTCTGCCCGAGCAGCGTTATTTCTTTGAAATTTTGTTCGGCCAATAATTTAATTTCGTGCATAATTGAGCTTGCCGGTCGGCTGCGTTCGCGTCCGCGCGTGTATGGGACCACGCAGTAACTGCAGAAATTGTTGCATCCGCGCATAATGGAAACAAATGCGGTGATGCTTCCAGTCTGAAAATGTTCCGGATCAATGTCTTCGTAGGTTTCGGTTGTACTCAGGATTACATCCGAAGCTTTTTGGTGCGATTCCACTTCTTTCAGAAGCTCCGGAAGTTTTTTGTAACTGTCGGGTCCGGCCAGAAGATCAACCCCAGCGAGTTTTTCGAATATGGTTTCATTCAATCGTTCCGCCATACATCCAATTATACCGACACGCAGATTCGGATTTTTTCTCTTCAGCGCCTGCAGCTGTCGTCCGCGTGCCAAAACTTTCTTTTCGGCATTGTCGCGTATGCTGCAGGTGTTCACCAGAATCAGATCGGCGCCTGCTGCATCGGTGCAAACATCGTAGCCTTCATCTTTAAGTATAGATGCAACAACTTCGCTATCGGCCACATTCATCTGGCAGCCGTAAGTCTCAATGTATAATTTCTTTCTCTTTACATTCATTTCACGGCAAAGTTACAAATATGAAAGTTTACGCAAAGCTTTAGAGACTGTCTAAAATAGTTAATTGTTGCGACATTCCACCGTTCCTGCAAACATCTGAGCTGAAAATTAACATTAATGCCGGAACATGGAACCGTCGTAACAATGCCAAAAACAACGGTTCCATGTCCTTCAGCTCCTACGTCGCTTTCGGACGGTGGAATGTTGTTTTTGCCTTCGACATCATTTTTAGACAGACTCTAAACCCCTAAAGAGAATTCATACCTTTAATTGTAACGGCTCAAAGGACTGAAAATCAGACAACAAGGAAATTAATTGAAAAGTTTTATGAAGATATCCCATAATTATTCATTTAATTTGCGGAAAATTTGAGAGAATGGCGAAGAATTTAGTAATCGTTGAGTCACCGGCAAAAGCAAAAACCATTGAGAAATTTCTTGGAAAAGATTTCCAGGTACTGTCTAGCTACGGCCATGTCCGCGACCTGCAAAAAGAAGATTTGAGCATTGATGTAAAAAACGGCTTTAAGCCCTTGTACATTATTTTGCCAGATAAACAGAAGATTGTCAGTGAGTTAAAGAAGCTTAGCAAACAGGCCGAAACCACCTGGCTCGCGACTGATGAAGACCGTGAAGGAGAAGCCATTGCTTGGCATCTCGCCGAAGCGCTGAATCTTGACATCAAAAAAACAAAACGCATCGTTTTTCACGAAATCACAAAAACGGCTATTCTCGAAGCTATTGAGAATCCCAGAAGTCTTGATGTAAATCTTGTCGATGCTCAACAAGCCCGACGGGTTCTTGACCGCCTGGTCGGTTACAGATTGTCACCATTGCTTTGGAAAAAAGTGAAACCAGCTTTGTCGGCTGGCCGTGTTCAGTCTGTGGCAGTTCGACTCATTGTTGAACGTGAAGATGATATCAATCAGTTTACGAGCACCTCTGAATTCCGCGTCAATGGCCTTTTCGAAGCCGGCAAAGATTCTCTGAATGCTGAACTCAATGAGCGTTTTGAGAATGAACGAGAGTCCATGATGTTTCTTGATAAAATCAAGGACAGCGCTTTTTCAGTTGGCAAGATTGAAATAAAACCCGGCACCCGCAATCCGGCACCCCCTTTCACTACTTCAACACTGCAACAGGAAGCTGCCCGCAAGCTCGGATTTTCGGTTTCTCAAACCATGACTATTGCTCAGCAGCTTTACGAGGCAGGACTTATCACCTATATGCGTACCGATAGCGTGAATCTGTCGAAGCTCGCCATTGGAACCATCAAGGAGGAAATTGAGAAATCGTTTGGTCCGGAATATTCCAAATCCAGACAATTTGCCACCAAGAGCAAGGGTGCGCAGGAAGCCCACGAAGCAATTCGTCCGACTTATGCCAGCAACCGCGAAATTGAAGGCCCGGCCGCTCAGAAAAAACTGTATGAGCTTATTTGGAAACGTACAGTTGCTTCGCAGATGTCGGAAGCCAAAATTGAACGGACCTCAATTCAGATCGATATTTCCGGAGCGCAGCAGTATTTTGTTGCCAGAGGCGAAGTGATTATCTTCGATGGTTTTCTGAAAGTCTATGAAGAATCACGCGATGATGATGCTTCGGACGAAGACAAAGGCCAGTTGCCAAAACTCAAAGAAGGTCAGAAACTATCTTCTCAGAATATTGTTGCAGAGCAGAGATTCTCGCAACAACCACCAAGATACAGTGAAGCATCGCTGGTTAAAAAGCTCGAAGATTTGGGTATTGGCAGACCGAGTACGTATGCACCGACCATTTCTACTATTCAAAGGCGCGAATATGTGATTAAAGAAAGCCGGCAACCGGTTGAGCGGAAATATATTTCGCTGGTGTTGGCCAAGGGAGCTATTAAAAGAACAGTTGAAACAGAAAAGTTCGGCAGCGAGAAAAACAAGTTGTTCCCAACTGATCTTGGTATCATTGTCACGAAATTCCTGATTGAACATTTCTTAAACATTATCGATTACAATTTCACTGCAAACATTGAGAAAGACTTCGACGAAATTGCCGATGGAAAGAAAAAGTGGAACGTATTGATTGCCAATTTCTACAAAGATTTTGACCCTCAGGTTATAAACATTGACAAAACAACCGGCAAATACCACGGAGAACGACTACTTGGTGTTGATCCCGCAACGAAGAAGAACGTATATACCAAACTCGGACCATTTGGTCCCATGGCGCAGATCGGTGAATCGACCGATGAGGAAAAGCCACGTTTCGCTGGCCTTCTGAAAGGTCAGACTATCGACGGAGTGACACTCGAAGAGGCTCTGGCACTTTTCTGTTTCCCAAAAATATTGGGTGAATCAGATGGTAACGAGGTGGTTGTATCGGTTGGCCGTTTTGGCCCCTATGTTCGCTTTGAAGGCAAATTCTATTCAATTCCGCGCGACATAAATCCGACTCAGGTCAATCTTGCCACCGCACTCGAAATTGTTGCCAATAAGCAGGAAAAAGACCGCAATAGTGTGCTGAAGACGTTTAAAGAAGACGCGGAATTGCAGATTGTTAAAGGCCGTTTTGGCCCCTACATCAAATATAAAGGCAAAAATTATCCACTTGGAAAAGGTCGGAAATACGATACTCTTTCGTGTGCTGAAATTCTGGAAATCGTAAAAGAGCATCCGGAAAAACCTGCCAGAAATCAAAAATCGGCCAAAGCTTCCAAAGCAAAGAAATTTGCCGTAAAAGACAAACCTGCCACAAAGAAGAAGGCGACGACTTCAACCGCGAAGAAAACAACCGCGAAAAAAACAACTACAGAGAATCCTACCGCTGAGAAAACTACCGCAAAGAAGACTACAGCGAAGAAAACTACTGCGAAGAAAGCGACAGCAAAGAAAACCACTGCAAAAAAGGCTACCGTAGCCAAAACAAAAACGAAATAAAAGATGGAAGAGCTGCAGCTGTATTTCGAGCCGGTTGATAGTTCAATGTTTCCGGAAAAATTTCTGCCAGGGCAGATTGGTGCAGGTGTTTCATTTAATCTTGGTGATGTCTTTCCAGATCCGGAAAACATTCAGATCGCCATTTTTGGAGTGCCGGAAAGCCGCAATTCGCAAAGTGAACGTGACTCCTCATTTGCCGCTGACGCCGTGAGACCTTACTTTTATGCCTTACAGAACCATTTTCCCAATGTGGCAATAGCTGATCTTGGAAATCTGAAGACCGGCATGTCGGTCGATGATACTTACGAGGCTGTGAGCGAGGTTGTCAGCATTTTACTGAAATTGAATGTTGTCCCATTGATGCTGGGCGGCAGTCAGGATCTCACCTATGCTAATTATCTCGCCTACGAGAAAAGAGGCCGGATCATCAACATCCTTTCTGTTGATTCCCGCTTTGATATTGGTAAATCGGAGGAGGCTTTTCATAATGAATCATGGCTCAATAAAATAATTTTCAGAGATCCGAATTTCCTTTTCAATTATTCCAATCTCGGCTATCAGACCTATATGGTTGAGCAGGAAGCCATTGCCTTAATGAAAAAACTGTTTTTCGACGGCACCCGCCTGGGTCAGGCAAAATCGGCTATGACAGAAACGGAGCCGCTGATACGCAATGCTGACCTGCTTTCTTTCGACATGTCAGCTATCCGGATCAGTGATTGTCCGGCATCGTCATTTCCATCGCCCAATGGTTTTAATGGCGAAGATGCCTGTCAGATTATGCGCTATGCCGGCCTGAGCGAAAAACTCTCATCAGTAGGAATCTATGAATTGTGCCCGGCCAACGACAGAGACGGCATGACTGCTCACCTGGCTGCCCAGATGATGTGGTATTTTATCGATGGTTTTGCCAGCCGCAAAGGCGACGACCCGCATTTGAATAAATCGGCATTGATGAAGTACATAGTTTCAATGCACGAAACACAGTCTGATATTTCGTTTTATCGCAGTCCTGTAAGTGACCGCTGGTGGATGGAAGTTTCATGTCCAAATAATTTATTCTCGAAATTCGAGAGACATTATATGGTGCCGTGCAGTTACCGGGATTATGAAGAAGCCATGCAGGAGATTCTGCCGGACCGATGGTGGCAGACATTTCAGAAATTTATGTAGCAAAATGTCTTGTATGTTAAATTATCGCTGATTTTTTCTTCATGTGGAAACGATTAGGCATACACATTCGTAATCTGCACCAGTAAACGCTTTCACGACAGTATTGTCATGCAATTCACATTCATTTGCTTTTAGTGCTGCAATGTTATCCGAAACGATGTTCAATAGTCGCTTATGCGGTTCTTTTAAATAGGTAAATCAAAAAACATTCATTAAATGAAACTAAAAAAAAGTTCTGCAGTATAAAATATTCATTAAACGATCGGAGTTATTTTCATTAAAGCCTTAAAACTTTTGAAAAAATATGAACAAAATGTTGCTGATATCAGAAAATCTTCGTTACTTTATGCACTTTTTGAAGGTAAGACAACCTAAACTTTTGATTATGAGGAAAAATTTACTTTTCCTGCTTTTAGTATTTCTGGCTTCTGGTGCGGCAAACGCGCAGCAGGATGCTCAGTTTACTCAAAACATGTTTAATCAGATGGCCATCAATCCCGGTTATGCCGGCAGTCACGACGCCATTTGTGCTACAGCACTCTTCCGCCAGCAATGGATGGGATTTACCGAAACGGTAAACAATGTGGAAAACAACGTTGCACCACAGACCATGTTGTTTTCGCTTCACAGCAATGTTGACCCGATCCATGGAGGTCTTGGGCTGGTTGTTTACAAAGATAAACTCGGCTATGAAGATAACATTGGTGTGAAGTTCGGATATGCCTACCGCATGCCTCTTAAGGGCGGAACCCTTGGATTAGGCATCATGGCTGGTTTTCTGAATAAGAAAATTGATTTTTCACAGTTTGTTGCTGTTCACGATAACGATCCTCTTATTAACAGCCAGGCTGTTGAGAGTGACATGGTATTTGACCTTTCTTTTGGTGCTTACTACAACAAACCTGGTGTTTTCTATGCAGGTTTGTCTTCCAGTCAGCTGATGCAAAGCCAGACAGATCTTGCCTCTGCCGTTACCACACTTGGAAGCCCGCAACTTAAACGTCACTATTACCTTACTGGTGGATATCAGTATCAACTGCCCAATAATCCTCAGTTCGAGCTGAGACCCTCAGTTTTCATTAAATCTGATTTGGCAAGCACCCAGTTCGATATCAACGCACTGATGTTTTATAACAGTCAGTTCTGGGGTGGTCTGAGCTATCGTACCCAGGATGCTGTTGCAATTTTGCTCGGCGCTCAGCCTTTCATTAATTCCGGAAACAGAAGTCTTGAGACCCTGGGCATAGGTTATAGCTACGATGTAACCACTTCTGCCATGGGTGGAGGAGGACGAAGTAGCGGTAGTCATGAGATCATGTTGAACTATTGCTTTAAAATCGTCATAACAATTCCCCCAGACAGCTACAGAAATGTGCGTTTCCTCTAAAAAGTTTTGTTTGTGAAACCTCAGCGATAAAAACTGCGTTAAAAAGAGATAGGTTTTATTAAATTTGCACCCATGAAGTCCAACCTCCAATTAAATATGAAGTACCTGACAGCTTTAGTGTTGCTTGTTCTGGTCATCACCAGCTGCGACACCTCAGATCGCGGAAATCTGGTGGGAGTCCAGGATCGCGAACCTTGGTATCAACCCGATCCGTATGGCATGCTTTTCATTCCGATGGGCAGCTATGTGATGGGTCAGAACGACCAGGACGTACCTTATAATCAGCTACAGACAGCCAAAACAGTGTCTGTCCAGGCTTTTTATATGGACGAAACAGAAATTACCAACAATGAGTATCGTCAGTTTGTTAACTGGGTACGTGACTCCATTGCACGTCAGTTACTCGGCGAACAAATCGAGGAGTACCTGATCCTTCAGGACCAGTATGGTCAGGATTTGGATCCGCCGTACCTCGATTGGAAAACCAAACTGAGGTATGACGATGATGATGAAACCGTTCGCGAAATTCTTTCGCAGATGTATCTGCCGGAACACGAGCAATTTTATCGTCGCCAGGAATTCGACAGCCGCAAACTGAACTTCCAGTATTACTGGATCGATTTCAAGGCAGCTGCAAGAAAAGACTTCCGCAATCCGCTCACCGACGCTCAGATCAAGAGCAGCGAAGATCCCGCTTCATTGCGCAACAGACCTCAGGGTTATAATGACCGCTCGGTTTTCATTAAGAGCGACATTATTAATGTATATCCTGATACTTTGTGTTGGGTGTTCGATTTCACCTATTCGTTCAATGAACCTATGACTCAGAACTATTTCTGGCATCCGGCATACGACCATTATCCGGTTGTGGGTGTCAACTGGAAACAGGCCAGAGCTTTTTCCATCTGGAGAACACAGTATCTGCACAACTATCTGAGAGGTATTGGACAGGCCATTGTTAATGATTTCAGATTGCCAACTGAAAGCGAATGGGAATGGGCTGCCCGTGGTGGTCTTGACCTTGCTAAGTATCCATGGGGAGGTCCGTATATCCGCAATTCCAATGGATGTTTTCTTGGCAACTACAAACCGTTACGTGGCAACTATCCTGATGATGGCGGCTTCCACACTCTGGTTGTTGGACATTATGCTCCAAACGATTTTGGGGTGTACGATATGGCAGGAAATGTGGCTGAATGGTCAAGCAATGCTTTTGATGAATCAGCGTATCAGTTTGCTCATGACTTGAATATGGACTATTCTTATGAAGCAAAAGACACTGATCCTGAAGCACTTAAGAGAAAAGTCATTCGTGGTGGGTCATGGAAAGACATTGGATTCTTTATGGAAGTCAGCTCACGCTGGTACGAATTCCAGGACACCGGTAAATCATATATTGGATTCAGAAACGTTCAGACTTATTTGGGCCGCATGAAGGGTGATGGTCCAAGCTCGTCAAATGTTTACAGATAAAATCAAAGGGTCAAAAATCACAACAAGTCAAATTTTTTAAAAAACAGGTTATGGGTATTAAACAAATTGTTGAAAGTAAAGGGTACAAAAACTTCATGTCTAAGCTTTATGGCTGGGGCGCAGCACTTGTAATCCTAGGTGCTCTGTTTAAAATTATGCACTATCCTGGTGCTGGTCTCATGCTTTTGATTGGTATGGGTACCGAAGCTCTCATTTTCTTTGCGTCTGCTTTTGAACCAATGCACGTTGAACCGGACTGGAGTCTTGTTTATCCTGAACTTTGGGGAATTTATCACCCCGAAGAAGCTGAAAAACTCGGCTGGGAGCCAAGAAAATCCGATGCTACCGGAAAAACTGTGACACAGGAACTTGACCAAATGCTTGCTGATGCCAAGATCGGTCCTGAACTTATTTCAAGTCTTGGTGAAGGAATGAAAAATCTCAGCGTAAATGCTGGAAAACTTTCAGGTGTTGCTGACGCCGCTGCTGCTACCGATGGTTTTGTAACCAATCTTGGTGCTGCTGCAACAAGCGTTTCAGGTCTGAAAGATGTTTATGACAAAACAGCTCACTCACTCAGCAAAACTGTAGGTGTTAATGATGAATTTGTTGAAACTGTTAAAGCTGCTGCTAACAATGCCAACGAAACTGCTGGTTCATTCAAGGCAGTTGCCAATGCAATCAACACTGATGTTGCTGCAACCGAAGAATATGTGAATAGTATTAAAGGTGCTACCAATGCTGCTCACGCTCTCGCTCAGAAATATACCTCGAGCGCTGAATCACTCACCAAATCAGCTGAAGCTATTGATTTCAGTGCAGTGGATGGAAAATCCTATGGTGACCAGATCCAGCGTATTACTAAAAACCTGTCAGCGCTCAATGCAGTTTATGAATTGCAGCTGCAGGGTGCCAATGTACAGGTTGAAAAAGCCAATGCTATGCAGGAAAGTCTCGGTGCTTTTGTCGAAAATGTTAATCAGACAATGGGCGCTCTGAGTTCTTACAAAGATCAGGCAAACGTTCTGTCGAAAAATCTTGCTGCCCTCAACACCGTTTATGGCAACATGCTTTCTGCAATGAATGTTAACCTCAACAAGTAATATAAGGTATATTGTCTAATCATTTAAAGAAAGGGTAATTTATGGGATCAAAGAATTGTCCGGAAACCCCGCGTCAGCGAATGATTTCGATGATGTATCTGGTGTTGACCGCTATGCTTGCTCTCAACGTATCGAAAGATATTTTGCAGGCATTCACAGTGGTGAACGACAGCATCGTCGAAACCAATCGCATTTTCAAGGCGAAGGTTGATGGAAACTACACTATGTTTAAGCAGGCCTATGCTTTGACTCCTGGCAAAGTCAAGGAAAACTATGATAAGGCGCTGTCTGTGCAGAAAGAAGCCGACGCTCTGGTCGCTTTTATTGAGCAGGTGAAATGGGATATCATCGGGCTTGTTGAAGCTAAAACGCCTGAAGAAATCAAAGCATTGGAGCAAGGTGCTCTTAAAGACGGCAAAAGCTTTCTGGCTGATATAAACGGCAAAGACAATTATGATATACCTCATCGCTACTTCTTCGGTGATTCTGATAAAGGCGAAGCCGGGACGAAAGTTGGAGAATTAAAGGAAAAAATCGTAGCATTCAAGAAAAAGATGACCGATCTTCTTGGACCAAAATACGCTAAGAATGTGAATCTTGGACTTGAAGTCGAGAAAGATTTTCCTACTGTTTCTGGCGAAGGTACTGCCAGCTGGCAGGTAACCAATTTCTATCACACCATTTTGGCAGCCGATGTTGTTATTCTCAACAAAACCATCCTGGAAGTCAGAAATGCTGAAGCTGACGTTGTAGCACAGTTGTACGCTATGATTGATGCTGAAGGATTTTCTTTTGATAAAGTAGAAGCAAAGGTTATTGCGAAAAGCAATTATGTATTAACTGGTAGCGAATACGAAGCGGAAATATTTGTTGCTGCATATGATTCAAAAACGCAGCCAACGATTCTTCTTGGTTCAAGTGCTGATACCATTACTAATGAAGTGGCTGGAAATGTCACCACTATTGAAGGTAAAGATGGTGTTGGTATTTACAAAGTGGGGGCTGGTTCCATTGGCGAACAAAAGTATGGTGGTGTTATTGAAGTTACATCCAGAAATGGTGTGACAACAAAATACCCGTTCAATGCATCATATTTTGTTGCTCAGCCTTCTGCTACTGTTTCTGCAGACAAGATGAACGTTTTTTATATTGGTGTTGACAACCCTGTAACTGTTTCAGTTCCTGGTGTTGCAAACGAAAAAGTTCGCGCGAGCATTTCAAATGGTTCCATGAGCCCGACCGGTGGCGGAAAATACAATGTCCGTGTGACTGGTGGCGCCGAAGCTGTTATCAATGTTTCAGCAGACATGGACGGAAGTTCACGTCCGATGGGATCGACTAAATTTCGTGTAAAACCTATCCCAACACCAATTCCAAAAGTGGCCAACAAAATTTCAGGAAACTTCACGAAAGCTGAAATCCTGGGATCTCCATATGTGTTGGCAGTTCTCGAGAATTTCGATTTTGACCTTAGGTACACTGTCGTATCTTATCAATTTGTTTATAAGAATGCTGCTGGTGACCTTATCAATATGGCCGGACAGGGTTATATGCTGAGTGCTCCAATGAAAACTATGATTCAGAATTCGCGTCGTGGTGACCGTTTCTGGGTTGAAGACATCGTTGCGGCCGGCCCAACCGGAAATAAGCAGATCGGATCTGTTACAATTAGAATCACTCAATAAAGATTGAATTATGAAAACGCTGTTTGTCTCTGTGGTTGTAATGCTTGGGTTTACCCTCGCATCTCTGGCTCAGGTATTTGATACTCCTCCGGACAGAGTCTGGGACAAGGAGTACTATCCTGACCGTGTTGCGGTTCCGTATCCGCACCTTCGGAAAGCCGATGTTTTCTTTGCAAAACGTGTCTGGCGGGTCATTGATCTTCGTGAGAAAATCAATCATCCACTCTATTATCCTATTCAACCAACCAACGGCCGTATCAGTCTCATGAGTTCTATTCTCAAAGGGATTGAAGAAAACAGTATTACTGCTTACGGAGCTGTAGACGATGAATTCAAATCTCCGATGTCGCCCGAAGAAGTAAAAGCTGTTCTTGTCAAGATAGACACTTTGAAGGACCGATTCGACCCATTTACTGGGGAGCAGTTGCCTGATACAATTATTCCAACTCCGTTCGACGTTGCCTCTGTCACTATGTTTCGCGTGAAAGAGGACTGGATATTCGACAGACAGCGTTCTGTAATCGAATGCCGAATACTTGGTATTTGCCCGCTTCGCGAGGAATATGACCTTGAAGGAAACCTTAAAGGTACTCGTGCCGATTTCTGGATCTATTTTCCGGAAGCACGCAATGTGCTTGTTAAAAACGAGGTTTTTAACCGCTTCAACGATGGTCAGCGCCTGACTTATGATGACTGGTTCTTCAAACGCCTTTTTGGTAGCTATGTTATTAAGGAAACAAATGTGTACGATAGATATATCGTGTCATATGCTGCAAACCTTGACGCATTGCTGGAGAGTGAAAGAATTGAAAACGACACCTTTGTGTTCGAACACGATCTCTGGGAATTCTAAAATTCAGCGATTTTAATATTAAGCTGCTCTCTTTTGGGGGCAGCTTTTTTTTATCCCAAATTGAAGTTGCAGCCATACCAAAGGCGTGCTGCATTCCAATTTTTCCTGACTTCGCCACTGGGACACCCATGTTTTTAAGTAAATTTTTGAGGAAGGTATTCAATGAGACAAATAGAAACGAGTAATTGATTACTATGGATTTTTCCTGACCTGCAGCGCAGGTCAAACAATAATAGCCCGGCCATTCTGGCCGGGTAAAAGATAGAATAAAAACCGACCTCGGAGAGGTCGAATAAAACGAAATATTGAAACAATGTGTTTTAAAAACAGGTGGATTGGACCTTGTCAGGGTCCTGTTTTTGTGCTTTTTTACATCCGGCTAAAGCCGGATGCTATTATTGTTTGACATCCTCCGGACGTCAGTATTGTTTTAGGAATAAACAATGTCTTTTTTGCCGGGACACCATTTGAGCATCCTGAAAATTGTATAAATGTATATATCAATTTCTTACAAAATTGGAAATTTCAAAGTGTCGAAGTCAGGAGCCATACCAAAGGCGTGCTGCATTCCAAATTTTAAAAGGCTGTGGGCGCATACATTTGATACACTGAAGCAAAGTGTAGAATTAGCCGCCTAAAATGTAAACATGGTACTACATCATTCCCCACGTTTCCCGGTCAAGGCTACGGTACTGAATGGCTTCGGCCAGATGCTGATTTTCAATACAGGTCGAATTATCGAGATCGGCAATGGTTCTTGCAACTTTCAGAATCCGGTCGTAGGCGCGGGCCGACAATTTCAGTAAATCCATTGCTTTTTGAAGCAATTGTTCTCCTTCGGGCTTAAGCACACAATGCTTTTTCATGAGTGCCGGGGTAAGCTGCGCGTTACAGGTTACCTGCCCATGTTCCTGGTAGCGGCTTTGCTGAAATTCGCGGGCAGCAATGACCCGGTTGCGAACAGTCTGCGACGACTCGCTTTTATTTTTATCGGTAAGACTGCTGAACGGCACTGGAGTCACTTCAATGTGAATATCGATGCGATCGAGCAACGGTCCTGAAATTCTGCTTAAATAGCGACGAATGCTGCCCGGCGCACAAGTGCATTCCTTTTCAGGATGATTGTAAAATCCGCAAGGGCAGGGATTCATGGCCGCAATCAGCATGACCGAAGCCGGATAATCGACGGTGAAACGCGCCCTGGATATTGTAACAATGCGGTCTTCGAGCGGTTGCCGCATAACTTCAAGGGCGGAGCGCTTGAATTCAGGGAGTTCGTCGAGAAACAATACTCCGTTGTGAGCAAGACTAATTTCGCCTGGTTGAGGGTAGGAGCCGCCACCGATAAGGGCTACATCACTACATGTGTGGTGTGGAGCTCTGAATGGCCTGCTTTTGAGCAGCCCGATGCCTTGAGGTAGTTTGCCTGAAACCGAATGGATTTTAGTTGTTTCCAATGCTTCGTCGAGTGACATGGGCGGCAGAATGGTCGAAAGCCGACGTGCAAGCATTGTTTTTCCGCTGCCTGGCGGACCGATCATAATTGCATTATGCCCACCAGCAGCAGCAATTTCCATTACGCGTTTCACATTTTCCTGACCTTTCACATCGCTGAAATCGACAGGATAGGCCGCTCCCTTTTCTTCATTAATAGAATACCCGAATGGGCACGGAAGATTTTCAGTGGTTCCTTCGAGAAACTGAACCACCTGACGGATATCATGCAGCGCAAAAACCTGAAGACCTTCTACTACTGAGGCTTCGTGCGCGTTTTCGGCAGGAACAACAATGCCTTTAAATTTGTTTTTACGCGCTTCGATTGCAGCAGACAAAACTCCCTTGACGGGAACCAGAGAGCCATCCAGCGATAATTCGCCGACAATCATTATCTCAGAAAGACGCTCACTGTCGATCTGGTGCGAGGCAGCAAGAACTGCAATGGAAATTGCAAGATCATAACCAGAACCTTCTTTTTTCATGTCAGCCGGGGCCAGGTTGATTACAACCCTTCGGCCAGGATAGCGATAGCCGTTATTCACCAAAGCCGACCGGATACGTTCAATGCTTTCTTTTACTGCATTGTCAGGCAACCCTGCAAAGAAAGTTTTTGTTCCAGGTTGGATATCCACTTCGACAGAAACCGTGTAAGCTTCAATTCCCTGAATGGCGCAACAGTAAGTTTTTACAAGCATAAATTATTGTCAGACATTGATTAACAAAAATAATCATTTACTTAGTTGCTTTTCTGACAAAATGGAATTAATTTTGTAGTACCGGACAAAAAATTTATGAAACGCTTTATCCATATTTTCCTGATTTCTTTGATTAGTGCAACTTTCATGGTTGCCTGTCAGCCAGACGACGACGATGATATTACAAACGATCCACGCGAAGACTATCAGGGAGTGTGGCTCTGCAACGAGGTTGGAGGACAGTCCTATACTGTCAATATTTCAATTGACACAACCACTCAGTCGCAGATAAAATTATTCAATTTTCATCACCAGGGGTTCGAAGAGAAGGTAAATGCTGTTGTTGCAGGTACTTCTCTGACGATTAATCCACAGACCATGTGTCTTGGAACACTTACTGTTGAAGGTACCGCTACTATGCAGAGCAATAAAACCTCAATGAATTTTTACTACACAGTGAACAACGGGGTGGACCTTGATACTATTCAGGCTGTTTATACCAAACAATCTTCGTAGAAAATTCACTTCTTATCCTGAAGAATAGTCTCCATTATAATCAGACTGTCGAGTGCCTGATTGGTCAGCTGTTGCAGCTTTTCGGGCTGACGCGACCAGTACTGATATGAGCGGGTTATTTTCGACGTGTCGCAATTATATTTTTCAAGCATCAGATCGTAGTAGTGCACGGAATGAAGCGAGACATCCTTGCCAGAGCGTTCCAGCTGCCGCAATGAGGCTTCGGTGAGATAGAAATCAATCAGCAACAACTTCATGGAATCTTCGGTAAACACTGAGTCCGGGCTTATTTCAGCCGTTTGTTTTTTAAAAGAACAAGCCGTAGAAAGCACTACTATGAGTGATATAGAAATCAGCTGTTTGAGCATGATGCAAAGATACAAAAGAGTGGTGAGTTGTGGGCAGCCAGTTGTCAGTTTTCCGCTAAGTTGTTGTTGAGGTCACGCGTCAACGTAAAACGTTGCAAGCAGGAGACGCGCGCCCAGTGCGTGTTCAAGGACAAGCAGCTTTCAGTAATCAGCATTCAGCGATCAGCTCTGAGAAGAAGCTTTGTCATATTACTTTATATTTTCAAATCACCGAATCTTCAACCGAGCGATGAAATTGTGAGCTCAACTTGTCCTGTTTTACGGGATGAACACCATTGAAAACAGTTTAATGAGTGAATAAATTATCACATCAGAACATTATTTTTTCAGGCGATGTCGGAAAGTGCAAGTCCTTTGAATCGATCTCTCAGAGCGGATTTCAGACATGCGTTTTCTGGTTTTGAAAGTGTCGGATCCTCTGTGCAGATTTGCTCTGCTGTTTGTCGGGCAAAAGTAATAATGTGGTCGTCGCGAACAATGTCGAGGTGAGCAAACTCGAATTCACCGCTCTGTCTGGTTCCCATCATGTCGCCGGGACCGCGCAGTTTCAGATCGGCTTCGGCAATTTTGAATCCGTCGGTGGTTTCGAGCATGGCTCGTAGCCGGACTTTGGCTTCATTACTCAGGTTTTTACCACCAATCAGAATGCAGTAGGATTGAAAATTTCCACGACCAACTCTTCCGCGCAACTGGTGGAGCTGCGAAAGACCAAATCTTTCAGCATTTTCGATCACCATCACTGACGCATTGGGAACATCAACCCCAACTTCAATGACAGTTGTTGAAACCAGGATGTTTGTAAGCCCGCGCACAAAGCGCTTCATGACAAAATCTTTTTCATCCTGAGGCATGCGGCCATGCATTATTCCGACTTCGTATTTAGGCATTGAAAAATCACGGATTACAGCTTCATATCCGATTTCGAGCGCCACGAGGTCCAGCTTTTCCGATTCTTTAATCAGTGGGTAAACAATATAAATCTGCCGTCCTTGCCCAATTTGTTTACGTATCATTTCGATGACGTAGTAGCGCTGGTCGTCGTAGTAGAATTTTGTATGAATTTCCTTGCGCCCGGGCGGGAGCTCATCAATAACGCTTACATCGAGGTCTCCGTAAAAAGTGAGGGCCAGCGTCCGGGGAATGGGCGTTGCCGTCATCACCAGGGCGTGAACCATTTCCGAACTCTTGGAATGAAGCCGGGCACGCTGCATGACACCAAAACGGTGTTGCTCATCGATGATAGCCAGACCGAGATTTGAAAACTCAACCGGATCTTCAATCAGAGCGTGAGTTCCAACAATAATATGTATTGATCCATCGGCCAGCGACTTCAGAATTTCTTTCCGTCCTTTTGATTTTGTGCTTCCTGTGAGTATTTCAACGCGGAGTCCCAGGTCGGTGATCCATTTTGAGATGGTTGCGAAATGTTGCTGGGCAAGAATTTCGGTCGGAGCCATTAAGCAAGCCTGATATCCGTTGTCGATGGCCAGCAGCGCAGCCATCATAGCAACAACTGTTTTTCCGCTGCCAACATCGCCTTGCAGTAATCTGTTCATGCGATAACCGCTTCCAAGATCCGCTCTTATTTCGCGGGTAACTCTTTTCTGAGCCTCTGTCAGAGCGAAACTCAGCGAATGATTATAGAAAGCGTTGAAGTGTTTTCCAACCTGTTTACAAACAATTCCCGTTGGCGTTTTTTTTCGGTTATCAGCGTTTATTTTATGTCGGAGCTGCATCAGGAGCGCTTCTTCGAAGCGAAATCGTTTCAGGCTTCGGTCAAGACTGTTTTCATCCTCCGGAATATGAATGTTTTTGTAGGCTTCGTTGATGCCGGGCAGTTGCAGCGATTTCAGTAAAGAAGCGGGCAGGGTTTCTTTCATCAGCCCGTTTGTTTTTTCGAGCGCTGAAGCGACAAACATGGAAATGGCCTTTGAATCTATTCCTTTTGATTTCAGCTTTTCTGAGGTTTGATAAATGGGCTGAAAGCGGCCAGAAAAGGGCAGGCGATTGAATTCATCCGGAGTCAGAATTTCCGGATGAGCCATGTAAAGCTGTTTGCTGAAAAGGCCAACTCGGCCGAAAATATAATATCTCGTACCGGTTTTATACTTGTCGGTAACCCAGGAAAAGTTTTGGAACCAAATAATTTTAATGGCTGCGCTGTCATCATGAAAAATGGCTTCCAGTCTTGCATGACCGGTTTTGCCGACTTTGACAAATTCATCAAAAAACCCAGATATCTGCACAAAATTATCATCGCCCGACAAGGATGCAATGGGTGAAATACGCGTACGGTCGATATAACGAAAAGGGAAATAGTTGAGCAGGTCCTGAAATTCAAAGACCGACAATTCCAAATTCAAAATTTCAGCCCGGGCCGGACCTACCCCTTTCAGGTATTCGATTTTATTGTTCAGAACTGACTCGGACATAGGGCAAATATAATAATAAAGAGTGGGTGCAAGCGTTTTTGGACGGAATCGTTCAGTATTTGCGTTCGCCAGTGGTTGAACACATTTACAGGTCTACATTAATCAAATGTATTTGATTAATGTATCCAATAGATTCAACTCTTCTGGATTCAGCTGATTCATGGACGGTTTTGTTTCATTTGGAAAATATTCATTTTTGCACATAAGTTAAACAAAGGTTAACAGGGGGGGGGGTAAATAGTAAATGTAATCTTTAAAAGTTTTTCTTTGCAAAAAAATTCCAATCTTATGATAAAACAATTTTGTTTACTGGCTTTACTTTTATTTTCAGGCTATGTACACCTTTGTGGGCAAACCAATATTTCGTACTCATACGATGATAATGGCAATCGCTATAACAGGACAGTATTATTGTTGAAAGCTGCAGAAGGATACGATACAACTCAGACAGAGGAAGGTATGACTTTGAATATGGCTGAGCTGGTTATAACTGCGTTTCCTAATCCGACTATGGGTGAAATTACATTGTCCGCCAGTGATAATATTGAGCAGGGAGTTATTCACATTTTTGATTTGTCAGGCCGATCAGTAATTACTCAGGAGTTTACCGGCCAAACTACAAGCGTTGACCTCATTAACCAGAACCCAGGGCAATACCTTATGATAATTCAAGCTGGCAATGAAAGAAAAGAAATAACAATCATCAAAGAATAAGTTTATATGAAATCAAGAGCATCAATAATTGTTGTCTTTTTCCTTTTATTATCGCTTAAAGGATTTTCACAAAGAACGCTTGACACGAATCTTCCAGTCGGTTTTACTGAAGGATCGTATGCAGTGAGCCCATCGGGTGCTGCCACTTATAGTATCCCAATTTATGCGGCACCAGGCACAGCAGGCATGGTTCCCCGTATTTCAATCAATTACAATAGTCAGTCAGGACTTGGGCCTCTCGGCATTGGTTGGTCAATTGCTGGTTTGTCTTCGATTGATCGTTGCGGTAAATCATATTTTTATGACCAGGCAAATACTGAAATTTCAAATACCAACAGCGACTGGTTTCAGTTGGACGGAAACAGGATGGTTTTGATTAGCGGCAGCTATGGTGGAAATGATGCCGTTTATGCGGGGGAATCCGAAAACTTTGACAAAATTGTTTCTTACGGAACAGCTGGTAGCGGACCTGAAAAATTCAAGGTTTTTACTAAGGACGGATTGACAATGGAATATGGAGGCACCCCTGACAGCCGAATTGAGGTAATTGGAACAGAAGGATACACGCCTCAGCAGGGAACTGTACGTAGCTGGAAGCTGAACAAAATTTCAGATCAAAGCGGCAACTATATGACTTTTGAGTACATTGAAGAAGGCGGAGCAGCATGGATAAGTAAGATTTCCTATACAGGGAATGCGGCAGCTGGTTTGACCCCGTACAACAGTATAGAATTTTCCTATATAAGTGCAGCAAATAATCCCGGGAAAAGAATGATCTATCAGGGTGGCGCAGAAGTTCTGGTTGACAAGCTGATCGATTATATTGCCGTAAAATGTGAAAGCAGCCAATTCAAGAGATATGATATGGTATATTCAGGCACACAGGATATCCGGCTGACAGAAATTGTTGAATATGGCAGCGACAACAGTCATTTCAATTCCACTTATATTGAATGGAGCCCTTTGGTTCCAACTATTACGGCACAAGAAGTTGATGTTAATAATGCTGTTTATACAGCTTCAGGCGATTTCAATAATGATGGGTTTTCCGATTTTATTTACACAACCAGTGGATTAAACTGGGTATGGAATATCCGGCTAGGAAGTGCAACCGGGCTTGGAAACACCGTTTACAGTGGTACAGGGCCTGATTATATTACAGGATTATCTATTGGCGATGTAAATGGTGATGGAAAGGATAATGTGTTTTTTTTTACTGCTGAAACGCCTTCATTATATACTGAGCAAAGTTATTTGATTTATAACTTTGAAAACAACACCCTTGTAAATTCTTCTGGTGGAACTGTGGCATCTACTGACAAACTCGATGTACAGGTTCTGGATTTCAACGGCGATGGCCCTGATATATACGGGCAGAATGATTATGTCATTTACACAAAACTAGGTGGATACGTGGTATATTCGTATCCAATCAGTCAGTCTTTGTTCCCATCCGGGTTGGTTTTTGGTGACCGTGATTTCGCATTCGATTTCAATGGCAATGGGAAAACCGATTTGGTAAAGATTATCCCCTCTTCCCGATTAGTCTCAGTGTATGAGTATGATGCTGCCTCAAATTCTTTTATTACCCTGGTCAGTAACTTTTCGACACTTGATTTTGAGACCGCTATTCCCGGCGATTTCAATGGTGACGGCAGAGGCGATCTGTTGATGCAGCAATATGACTACGAATATATTTATTACAGTACCGGGAAAGTTTTCAGATTTTTTGATGCTGATCCGGGCAATGGAGGCAGTGTTGTATCAGGAAACAACTTTTTCAGTGATGATTATGTGGTTTCTGTTCAGGATTTCAATGGTGATGGCTCCAGTGATATTCTTCAAATAAAACAAGAATACCATTACGGATGGGAATATTCATATTATTCAAACGATTTCAGATTGTACAATTATTTCAGTAATTATATTGATGCTCCAATTCTCGAATCTGTTTTCAACAACGATATTCACAGAAGCTATGATGGAGGCTTATGGGATCCTTCAAAAGCACAATTCGGCGATTTTAACGGTGATGGGAAAACTGATATATTTACGGGGGATTCCATTTACTATTTTATGAATCAGGACAAAGGAAAAACGGTCAGTAAGATTTATAATGGGTTGAACGATTATGTGCAGTTTAATTATAAAACACTGGCACAGGATGATGAATACAGCACCAACAATGTAAGCACACCTTACCTCCCTTTCAATTATCCGATGCAGATTGCTTACTCTGTAACTGTTCCCGATGGCATTGGTTCAACAAACACTACATGGTTCAATTATAGTGATGGCGCTTTACACCCGGAGCTGGGTTTCACCGGATTTGGAAAGGTCTCATTCAAAAACAGTTTAAACATCAGACAGACTACCGAGTTTAAAAACACCATTTTCACTTCCGGTGGGCAAAAGCATTTCTATGTTGCCCCGGTAAAACAGTCTGTGGCAAATGAAAGTGCAATTCCGGTTGTATCGTTGTCGCAAACCGACATTAATACCGACTCTGTTGCATTAAATCTGGGCAAATCTTTTTACACTTATGAAAAAAATATTGTTTCCAACGATTATCTGAAATCAGTAAAAACAAGCGCAAATAATTATATTGATGCAGCCACTGGCAACATAATCAATGCATCGGTGAAATATTTCAACTCCGGCGAAACTGTTCCGGTAAAAACGGATAGTGTGTATAAAACTTATACAACATTCGGAAGCTGGCATGTTGCATCGCGTGTAAGCAGCGAAAAAACCATTCAGACCCAGCGAGGAAAAACTGCTTATTCGCGGCAGGTAAATTACGATTACAATGATAATGGCATACTTTGGCATACAACTCAGGACCCTTCGAAGGCTCTGGCTGTAAACAGTGTTTTTGATACTTTCAACTCATTCGGCAGCCCAACCCATATTACAGTCTCAGCAACTGGAATCAACAGCCGGACATCAAATGTTTTATATGATACCAAAGGCCGTTTTATAGTTTCCAAAACCAATCCGCTCAGCCATACTTCTACAACCACGTGGGACAGCAGATGGGGCAAACCGCTTACTGAAACAGGTATTGACGGACAAACTGTTGAATACGCATATGACGCATACGGGCGCCTGTCCAATTTTACCAATATATACGATACTGTTTCAACCTATGGTTATCATTGGTGCAGTAGTCCGGAAAATGCCGTTTATTTTGCAATAGATGCCATTGCCGGTGCACCGGATGAAACAAGATACTATGATTTAAAGAATCGAAAAATCAGAACACTGAATCAGGTGTTTGACGGGCAACCAATTACTGATGTTCAGTATAATACTCATGGACAATTGTACAGAGCTTCGAAACCTCATTTTGGAACACCCAAATGGATTACATATAGTTATAACGATGCATTTGGAAGAAAAACCTCGGAGCAGGAACAGGATCTTACAGCTGCCACCTGGGATTATAATGGGAATACGATTACCTATACCAATCCCGGGGGGCAAGTGACTGAAACCCTCTATGATGCTGCCGGGCGCGTACAGAGCGTTGAAGACGATATGAACGGGCTCATCTCCTACAAATACAACAGCAATGGCAATCCGGATACGGTGATAACCAATGGGAGCAATACCTTGATGCAGTATGATGATTATGCAAACAGACATTCTCTTTCAGACCCTGATGCAGGCACAAGTACTTTCATTTACGATGCACTCGGACAACTGATTTCGGAAACTGATGCAAAGTCACAGACCCGAACGCGGGAGTATAATGGTATTGGGCAGATTAAAGAAATGGAGGGCCCGGAAGGTATCACAACTTACTCTTATTCCCCCTCAGGTGTATCGAAAGAAAAGCTGTCCCAAATTACAGGATGGGATTCAAACACTATCACCTACGCATACGATACTTACGGCAGACTTAGCAGCGATGCATTGTTTGTTAATGCAGCATCAAAGACAATGACCCAGTCCTATGCATACGATGCATACGGGCGTTTGTCGCAGCTCACCTACCCGGGAGGATTTGCGGTAAAATACGCCTATAATACACAGGGCATTATGTTCAATATCAAACGCGGCGACACTAATTCCAGCATCTGGACTGCTGTTACACGTACGGCCATGAACCAGCCTATGGGTTCAGAGCTTGGGAACGGAATGGTGGAAGGATATTCATACGACAATTACGATAATGTCTCTGCTATTGCATATACCTACTCGGAAAGTGGGGGAACTCTTTCATCAATGGATGTTGATGAAAGCACAGGTGAAGGAGACGGGCTGGATGCGACAATTCTTTCGACGGTTACATATTTCCGGACATCCTACACATGGAATAGTGCCACCCGCAACCTTACGACGCGCTCGAACACAATCCGTGGTTTATCTGAAACATTTACTTACGACGACCTGAACAGGTTAACAAACGTGCGTATCGGAACAACCGACTATCCTACCGGCTTTAACATTAATGGGAATATTGAATCAAAATATGATGCAGGCACCTACAGCTACGGATCTCAACCACACGCGGTTTCAGGCATTTCGGCTCCTTCGGGCAGTGCCATTTCTACTGTTGAGCAGAAAGTATATTACAACCCGTTCAACAAAGTGAAAGGAATAAGACAGGGCACTGATTCGCTCACCATTGCCTATTCACCAGCCATTGAACGCTGCATGCAGAAGGAGTATGAAAGCTCTACCCTCAAGCGTACAATTTACTACTTCCACAATTATGAAGAGTATGTGACGGTTGGAGTTTTGAAACCAACCAAATATCACTACATTTACACCCCGGACGGACTTGTAGCCATTATGAAGCAAATTGGAACCACCAAGACCATGCAATACGCCGCCAAGGATCACCTCGGCAGTGTGATGGCGCTGTACAGCGACACCCGCACCCTGATAGAAGAATTCTCCTACGATGCCTGGGGCCGCCGCCGCAACCCAACCAACTGGACCTACACCAGTGTGCCCACAGCCACCAACACCCGCCACGGCTACACCGGCCACGAACACCTCGATAAATTTGCGCTTATAAATATGAACGGCCGTGTATATGACCCTATAATCGGAAGATTTCTGAGCCCCGACCCATACATTCAGGCGCCCTATTTTGCGCAGAATTTTGACCGGTATTCGTATGTGTGGAATAATCCGCTGAAGTATGTGGATCCGAGTGGGTATAAGACAGATTGGTGGGAGTCTGTGAAGAATTGGTATCACTATCATATTAAAATTTATTTGCGTAGAAATACATCAGCATCAAGTGGTCTTTGGGATGACCCGTTTACGACTGACGATCCCTGGGTATTTGGTTCATCTACGGGTGGCGGTGGAGGCGGAGCCCCGGCCGGAAGCAGCGCTGCAAGCGGCCCTGGATCGGGTGGCGGTGGCGGTGGAACAGCACCTTTGGATTTTGGTGGTGATGGGGGTCCTGGAGATCCACCAACTGGAAATATTGCAAGAGATAGAGCGCACAAAAATTACTTGTCAAGATTTCCACAAAAAAGATCATATTCGTCAACACCTTCGGTCAATAACTCAAACATAAATACTGGGAGTGGCCCGGGACTGATATTGTCTGGTGTGAATGGAAATGCAGCATATGGAATTGGAGGAATGTTTGATGTTGGAATACTCAGAGACAGTTATGGAAATAAGAGAGGATATGTTACTGTTGGCGGTATGTTGGGGTATGGACAGAGTTTAGGTTCTGGCATTTTTTTGACGAATGCGAATTTCCATTATTCTGAAATGGAAGGATGGGGAGGAGGTGGTAGTTTTTCCGTTGGAGGGCCATTATCTTTTGAAACGTTTGGCAATATTGATCATGGAGCTGTTTATGATTATTATTGGAATAGATTCTCCGCATATGGCGCAAATATTGGTGGCGGGAAATCCTGGGGTTTAAATTTGTCATACACATGGACATTTGATTTACCAACCGAAACTGAAAGGCAGGTAGATCTTTTCATAAATGATAAATTATATTTCATACCTTCTTATTAATATAATTCACTATGAAATTGTTTTGGTTGTCATTTTCACCAGCGATATTATCTGTAATTCTTTTCGTAATTAATCAGATACTTGGATTAAACAAATTTATTTTTAGCCAATTAAAAGAAAACGGAATTGAAATCCATGTGAAAGAATTTGGTTTCAGGCTTGAGTTTATTAAAATGATTGTGGAGTATAACCGATTGCTAAAACGAAAGAAAGATGTGTCAAAAAAAGAGCGCTTCATTTGCCGTTGGGTTACTTTTGAAATTATTTTTGGGTATGTGAGTTTTATATATTTTCTGGTTTTTGTGTTCATTGTATTTCGCAATTATTAATAAGAAAATGGGGAAATATAAACAAGATGTTTTTCATAACTTCACCCCATGAATCCGGCATATGATAATTCCGAAGTACTTACCAGTGGCGCAATAACATACAATTATGTGAACTCGCGCGCTGGTGTCGGCTCTTGTGTGGGCCACCGCAACCCCGCGCCCCGCTGTCATCCTGAGTGTTTCGGAGCGCAGCGGAGAAATGTATCGAAGGATAGACAGTGGGCACCCACCAACACCCGCCACGGCTACACCGGCCACGAACACTTAGATAAGTACAATCTTATCAATATGAATGGAAGGGTGTATGACCCCATAACCGGCAGATTTCTGAGCCCCGATCCCGTTTTGCAGGATCCCTCCAACGCACAGAACTACAACAAATTCAGCTATGTGCTGAACAATCCGCTGAAGTTTACGGATCCGAGCGGGTATTGGTTGCAGCCAATTTCTCACCGGATTAATCTGTTTGACATGCTGGACATAAACAGAGATCTTAATTTGGATCGCGAAGCCCATTGGCAGGCCATGCACAGTGGTGGAGATGAGACGTATGCATTTTTAGCTGTATTATGCGGCGGCAGCGGTAGTGGTGGTGGCGGAAATATGTTTGGCCCAAATCCTACGGCCAGCGCGCCGGAGGGTGAGGATGTAACAGGTGAAGTTGTGGCAAGAGAAACAGGGCTAACATATCAACTTGGTTATAGTTTAATTGAGGGAGTCGGTGCTTTCAGTGGATTTTTTATTTCTTACAGCTTTATTGTTCAAGCGAGTAATTCAAAGTACCTTTTGTCTGTCAGTGCATCTGCGTGGGCTCCTTATGTTGAGACAGTAATGGATAACATTACATACTTTGGCAATGTGGAAATTTATGATGAAAATGGAAATTTTGTAAGCAAGGAAACGCTGGGTGCTGATTTTTTTGATCATGGGTCAGATATTGGAATCACTGGATATTCCTATATTGGTATATCAAATGAGAATATTAAGTCGGGATATAGTGCTAAACTTTCAGTTTCATATTTTGCTTCGTCAAGTTTTCAAGGTTCCTATGCTGGACCAGTTTTCACACATTGGTTTTCGTTTTGAAAATATTTAAACTGACGTATATGAAAAGCTTAACTATAATCACTAAGACGCTTCTTCTGTCCGTAATGATTTTAATCATTTTGTTTTTGTTTTCTTGTTCAGATCATGACAGCAAGAAGGACAGAGTTGAAAATAATTTGACTGAAAATCCAGATTCATTAACAGCTGAGATATTATATAACAAGGCCCTAGAAATTTTTCTAAAGACTGGCAATCCTCATTTCGGGAAAGACAGTGCAGATTTAAAAGCAGCTCTAATTTTGTTGGATTCTTCTTTGCAGCTTGTTCCAAATAATAGAAAATATATTCATTTTAAAGGGGATATTCTGCTTCGGCTTGGCTTGATTGCAGATGCCATAATAATATACAAACATGAGTACATGTCATTTGATTCAACAAAAAACGATTATTCCTTTTATCTGGGTTTGTTGAGTTATCATCTCAATGAACCGGATTATAAAAGATATTTCAAGAATGCAATGTGCGTTTATGATCAAATATCTGAGGAAAAATCTCTTGATTCATTTCAGAAATTTAACATAGAGTCTTTATACATATATTCGCTTTTTTTTGTTGATTCAGTTGCAAGCATTAATAAATACATTCCTTTTAGAGAAAGATATATGAAAGAGGCTCCCTATTTGTTTAATTTTGATTTGCGAACATGTAATAAAGCAGATTTGGTTGGTTATTTTGTTTTTCAAAACACCTTTAATGGTTCCCAGCCAGATAAGAAAAAACACTAGTAAAAAATTCATATCTTCACCCCATGAAAGCAACGGCCGGAGTTTATGATGCTTTTTCTGATTGTGTGTTAACGCAGAATTGTGTTAATACGCGCGCCGGTGCTGACCGCCGCCGCAACCCAACCAACTGGACCTACACCTCTGTGCCCACGCCCATCAACACCGGCCACGGCTACACCGGCCACGAACACCTCGATAAATTTGCGCTTATAAATATGAACGGCCGTGTATATGACCCTATAATCGGAAGATTTCTGAGCCCCGACCCATACATTCAGGCGCCCTATTTTGCGCAGAATTTCGATAGGTATTCGTATGTGTGGAATAATCCGCTGAAGTATGTTGATCCGAGTGGGTATAAGGCTGATTTGAGGAGATGGTTTTACTATCATGTTTTTCTTTATATGAAAAGGCAAACATCAGGATTAACTTTTGATTGGGATGATCCATTTACGACTGATGATCCCTGGGTATTTGGTGCATCTACGGGTGGCGGTGGAGGTGGAGGCGGCGCCCCGGCCGGAGGCAGCGCTGCAAGCGGCCCGGGTGCAGGTGGACATGGTGGAGGTGCTGGAGCTCCATTGGATTTGGGTGGTGATGGGGGACAAGACAACCCTGATGGATATTGTATAAAGCATACTTTAATAAATAACTCAAAGCATACAATTTATTATAAGCCTGACACTGGAAATGATTGGGATGCATTACCTCTTCGTCCAGGAGAATCGATTTGTACACCTGTTGATGGAATTAATGTTAATGGCAAAGTTTATAAAATTGCTGATGGATATGATTATGTATTAGTGAACGAATCTAATAAAGTTGAATATAAATATCCATGGTATTATTATTTTAATCCTGGCGTTAATGAAGTTAATTCAGAATGGCTTCACAAAAAAATATTCAATGAAGATGGTTCTAAAAAGTACTATGAGTATCCTGTAGGTAGTGGAAATTATTATTGGGATACACAGTGGTGGAATATTTTCTTCCCTTACTTTCAAATTTCTGATCCGCGACATTAACAGTTTGTCCTCATGGAAACATTTCGAAAAGCAATCAACTATTTTAGTTCCTATTGGATCGTAGTTTTATATGGCACAGCATTGTATGTGTATCTAAAAACTGGACAGCTTCCGGAGTTTTCACACCCCGATCCAAAAGAGGCAATACCTGGGTTTGAAACTTTATTCATAATGTTTAATTATTCAGTATTTTTTATTCTGGCTGGATTTGTTTTGAATTTGATTTTTATCATCCGGAAATGGAATATAAAAATAATTTTTCATGATGGTTCATTTGTATTCTATTTGATTAATGCAACGCTTTGGTTAATTAATAGTAGAGTGGATTTTCTTGGTGTTACAGAATGGTTTTTCGATTAGGGTTTTTTATACAGCCAAATCTATGACAAAACCACAGCATCTTTGCACCAGCCACGACAAATCCTAAACACTCATCCCAATATTGGTAAAATACAGAATTTCAACAGAATACATCAAAGCCGGCCACAGCGCCGGCTTTTGTGATTTTTTGAAAATATTTTGTAGCTTTACAATGTGAAAACGATGCGGAATACAAAATGTTTTGGGTGGCGGGCTGAGATGACCGCTGTCTCCTTTGAGGAAGATTTCTCCACTGTCCGACATTTCGACTTCGCTCAATGTGACAGCGGCGGAGCTGCGGAGGCCGGGTTCCGGTCTGGTTTTCGGCTTGGGAGCGATTCATTTTCACGCTGGGAACATGCGGACGCATTCATATATAATTATGTCAAACAGCACCCAGAGCACGTGGCCACAGCCCCCCGCAAATGTCACACTGAGCGGAGTCGAAGTGTTGCATTGCGGGAAGCCACCAATACCCGCCACGGCATATCTGCGAGCCATCGGATTGATTGTTCCCTCAACATTTGCAGAATCACATATTCTCACATCGACGAAGTCGCACATGTGCAAAGCGCCACATTTTCACATTGCAATACAAACGGCCGCGTATACGACCCCATAATCGGAAGATTTCTGAGCCCCGATCCCGTTTTACAAGACCCCACCAACGCACAGAACTACAACAAATACAGCTATGTGCTGAATAATCCGTTGAAGTATGTGGATCCGAGTGGGTATAGGTTAAGTTGGCTATGGAATTGGAATCGTCGGTACTGGACAGCACATGGACATGAAAAAAGATACTCCTCCGGATCATGGGGTGATTGGAATGATCCCTTTACAACTGATGATCCCTGGGAATTCGGCCTTTCTGGTAGTGGCGGTGGATGCGGTGGTGGCGGAGCCCCACTGGGAAGCAGCGCTGCAAGCGGTCCTGGATCGGGTGGCGGTGGCGGTGGAACAGCACCTTTGGATTTTGGTGGTGATGGTGGACCTGGAAACAAGGGAAATAAGTGGAAGTCTACAACAGCTGGTAAGCCGTTGAACAGGCCTAAAACAAACCCTCCAAAACGCAATTACACACAAGAACTACAGAACAACCCACCATCAAATACTTCCGGTAGCGAAGGACAAGAACCATATAATGAAAATGTTCTGAAAAAAATGGATGATGCGTTAGATGGTTCTAAACATAATAATGACATGCCATTGGTTAGAAACGCTGTCAATGCTTTTCCTCCATCTATGTTAGTTAGAAACGGAACGATAATTATCACGGGAAATGATCCATTTCAACCATTAGGGAAGCAGGAAAAAACAGGATTTGAAAGATGGGGCTGGCCAATAATTTCAATAATGACGCTGGGTGCTGATTTGCCGGTTCAAGTACTTATTCAAGTTATTACAAATGAATAGAGACTTTATTGTATTTGAGCACCTTCAATTATCACAGGCAAGAGTTGTTTTGTTGTTACTTTTAGTATTATTGCTGCTGTTGGTAATACTTGCAGGGTCATTGTTTCATTTCAGTACAAATACTTTTGCAGGATTAGTTTTCTGTTGTGTTGGACTACTGCTAGTGTACGGATTGGGGTTTAGCCGGTATAGAATTTCCGGCTACATCAGACTATATTTTGATACGATTGAAGTCATAGAGAAAAGTTGTGATCAAGTAAGTTCGTTTCAGATTTCAAAGATTAAAAGCATTAATCTAAAAATAAATGGAGTCTATAATGCTGATCCGGTCATGATAAGACCATTTTTTTCAGGGGAGCATAATTCATCAAAAAAGGCGATTAGTAAGTTGGTGCTTATAACAGAGGGTGAAAAAAATGTCCTGAAAATAAGGGCGAAAAGTATGAATTTTTGTCTGCTTGAAGAAATTCTTGACAGGTATAAAGCATCTGGAATTATTGTAAAAGCGACAATTTTCAAATAATTGCTGTCATGAAGAAGATCATTTTTATTTTTTGGATTCTATTAATAATCGGCATAGTCTTGAGATTTTTTCTTATAGCCGGTGGAATTTCTCTTGTGTTTTTTTCTTGTGCGGCACTGGTATTATTGTATTTTTTCTTTGGTTTATTTATTTTTACAGGTAGAGATGTCTCATTTAGAAAGAATTTTTTCATCAAATCGAAAATAGAGACAGAGCAAATCATATTATCAATTGTTATTGGAGTGCTGTTTTCAATATCTCTGTTCGGTATACAATCTCGTCTGCGTGTTCATGCTGGAGCAGATATTATTTTGTTAATGTGTTTGTTTAGCATATTAATTTTTTTAATTGTTGTATTATGCATTTCAAAAGCATCATTTATATTGATTATCAGGAAAAGATTAATACATTATGTTTTTATTCTCGTTGTTTGTACAACGTTGTATTTGGTACCGAATCGAATTTTGGTTGCAATAAAATTTCCGAATCGACCGGAAATCCAAAAAGCGTATATGGAATTTTTAAATAACCCTGATGATAAATCTGTAAAAGAAAAATTAGATGTTCTTTTAAGTGAGCAATATCAAAACTAAAAATATTTGAAATGAAATGATTTAATTAATGAAATGTTTGTGGTTAAGCCAAATATGAGAGGTTTGTACAATACCGGTGGAGAAGTTGCGGTCGCTTTGCAGGAGCCATGCAACATCCAAGATATATCCTAAATGCCCATCCCATTATTGGTAAACAACAGATTTTCAATAGATCCCATCAAAGCCGGCCACAAAGCTGGCTTTGAACTTTTTAGAAAAATATTTGTAGTTTAGCCTTGTGAAACCGATGATATACGATAGTGAGGTTGAATATAGGCGCACAATAACATCCACTTATGCCAATGCGGCCGCTGGTACGGGATGCGTGAGTGTGGCTCGCCGCAACCCTGCTACGCAACAATTCCGTGTCAATTCCTGCCCGTCATTCAGGTTGGATGGACGCAAAAATGTTGGGTGCGCTTTAGAATCTTTGCGTGATATCAACTAAATTCAGCGCCTCAAAAAAATGAATAGGCCTTAATTTTGAAATTTTGCACTCTTATAAAAAGCATATACCTTTGCCTGTACAATAATTTGCTCGCAAATCGTTAATAATGTAATGAAACTGTCAGGACATTTAATAATTTTCCTTTTGTTATCTGCTGCGACGCTGCAGGTTGCTGCGCAGAAAGAAAATCCTGTGGTTCAGACTCCGTCGACCGACAGCTTGATGGTGGCGGCAAATGCAATGTACAACGGAAAAACGGACATGGTCAGGTATGAAGCCAATGAGCTTTTTATACAACTATTAAAAAAAGACCTGAGAGATGAGGGCGCTTTCGACTTCGTTTACGACAGCATCCGGATATTATCCGTTATTTATCCGGAGGATCAAAAATTTAAAATATTTACCTGGAATTTGCCACTCAGCAATTTTAGAAATGAGAATTATGGATTGATGATGGTTTTCTCTGAAAAATCGCACAATTATAAATTGATCGAGCTGCGCGATATTTCGAACGATATTGTTAATCCTGAAAGAGAAATACTTAAAAAAGGACTCTGGTACGGCGCCGTTTATTATCAGCTGATAGAAAAAAAAATAGAAGGGAAAAAAGTGTACACCATTATTGGTTGGCACCCGACCAACGGGCTTTATCAGCAGAAAGTGATTGACGTGATTACTTTCGACCGTGCCGATGAACCTGTTTTTGGCCGGTTGATGTTCAGGGGAAAGGGATTTTCGAGCAGCAAGAGAATTATTTTCAGATACAGCGACAAGGTAGCTATGAAATTGAGGTTTGAAGAGGCGACCTACAACATCGTTAAAAAGAAAGTGAATAAAAGATACAACAGCCGCATTAATAAAAACAATGATGAAGCGCTGAAAACGCCAAAAAAGAAGACGGTGGTAAAATCGAAAACCGAACAGATGATTATTTTCGATATGTTGTATCCTTCACGAATTGAGCTTGAGGGCCAGTATCAATATTATTATCCACTTTCGGAAAAAGGCAATGGCTTTTATTTTGAAGATGGCCGATGGATTCACAGAGCAATGGAACCTGAAGAAGACACCGTCCAGGTTAAGCCGCTTAACAATGGGTTGATGCCAGATTGAGAAGGGTTGTACATTACAGCATTTTTGCAATAATCTCCCGTGAGCCGAGTCCTTCAGCTTCAGCTTTGTAATTTTTTACAATGCGGTGCTGCAGAACATTTGACGAGACAGCATGAACGTCTTCGATGTCGGGAGAATATTTCCCATTAAGCAATGCATGACATTTGGCGCCAAGAATGAGATATTGAGACGATCTTGGCCCCGCACCCCAGGCGATATACTGATCGGCTACAGGCGAAACGGAAGCGGTCCCAGGTCGTGTTTTTGCGGTCAGATTGACGGCGTATTTTAAAATATTGTCGTTGACAGGAACCCGGCGAACAAGATTCTGAAACATGACCAATTCTTCCTGCGACGTGATTACATTTGCTTCAGGCATTTTTTCCACGGTCGTCCGTTTCACAATTTCGATTTCTTCTTCAGTTGACGGGTAATCGAGCCAAATGCTAAACATAAAACGGTCGAGCTGGGCTTCGGGCAGGGGATAGGTCCCTTCTTGTTCAATAGGATTCTGAGTGGCCAGAACAAAAAACGGATCAGGCAAACTGTGCGTTTGACCAGCTACCGAAACTTCGCGTTCCTGCATGGCCTCGAGCAAGGCTGATTGAGTTTTTGGCGGTGTCCGGTTGATTTCATCGGCAAGTACAATGTGAGCGAACACAGGGCCTTTGATATATCTGAATTGACGGTCTTCGCCAAGGATTTCTGTCCCGATGATATCGCTTGGCATAAGGTCAGGCGTAAATTGAATACGGGAAAAAGATAGCCCCAGTGTTTTGGCGATGGTAGTGATCATCAGTGTTTTTGCAAGTCCGGGAACACCGATGAGCAATGCATGACCTTTGCATAATATGCTGATCAGAATTTTATCTACCACTTCATCCTGCCCTACAATAACTTTGGCAACTTCTGCCTTGAGCTGGCTGTATAATGTTCTTAGACCTTCGGTAGCTTCTACATCGTTCGTGTAACTCTTCATGCTTATTCCCATTTGTATTTAAAAATACATCCTTTAAAATCCTCCATGATTCTCACGTAGGTTGAGCTTTTTTTGGAGGCAATCCATTTGTCGAGCGCCTGGCGTTTCTTGGCATCGAGCGCAAATTGAGTGATGAGGTTGTAATCATCATTCAGTGTGGCTTTGTGCGGAACACTGCGGCTTTTCAGATACAATATCCGATATCCTTCTTTGCCATCGTCGGTCTGAAACAAAACTGGCTTGCTGATGCTCCCGGGTTCCATTTTGTCGATCGTAAAAAACACACTGGCGTCTACTTCTGTGGGTTTGAATTTTGTGCCTCCGCTGTAGGAATTCAGGATTAATCCTCCGTTGCCTTTGTATCCATCGGGGTTGTATTTATCAGATGCTGCAGGAAATGTAAGCGCACCCGATACAATTTGATTATACACCGTGTCGAGTTTCAATTTGCCTGCAAAAAGATCGGTCGGCGATGCCTTTACTGTGAGCAGAATATGACGAACATTAATGTAGTCGCCCTTACGATCGATCAACTGCAGTACATGATAGCCAGCAGGAGATTCGATCACTTCCGAAACATCGCCTGGGCTTTTCAGCGTAAAAGCAGCACCTTCAAATTCGGGGTACATCTGGCCGCGGCTGAACATTCCAAGCTCGCCGCCATTCTTTGCACTACCCGGGTCTTCGCTGTAGAGACGCGCCAATGCTTCGAAACTTTCGCCTTTTACAATCCGGGCTCTCAGATCCGAAATTTTTTGCTGAATATATTGTTTGTCGGTAGCCGAGGGTTGCGGTATCACAACTATTTGTCCGATTTCAAGTTCCGATTCAACATAGGGGATACTATCCGGACTCAGTCCGTTGAAGTACTTTTTCACCTCGGCCGGTGAAATATTGACGTTTTCAGTAATCTTACCCTGCATTTGTTGCACCATCAACTGGTCTTTGATCAGGTCCTGAAATTCATCCTTAATTTCCGGAATCGATTTATTGTAATATTTCTCGAGTGCTTCCGGACTTCCGAGCTGCTGAATGAAATAGCGCAGGCGTCGGTCAATTTCGCCCTGTACCTGATCATCGGTCACCACCAGCGAATCAATTTCGGCCTGGGTCAACAGCATTTTCTGCAGTAACAGTTCTTCAAGGATTGAGCACCGCAGTTCATCGGTCTGTTTTTCGCCCTGCATAACAAGCTGCCAGTATTGGGTTTCGACATCAGATAGCATGACGATTTTTTCGCCAACGATGGCTACTATTTTATCTATGGGTTCGCCAGTCGGTTGAGCCAGTACGGCAGTCGGCAGCAAAAATGCAAAAAGTACAGGAATAATCAGTTGTTTCATTAGTTCAGTCAATGTGAAGAGTTACTTTTTTCTCCTTCAACGCATTTTCGTACATTTTATTACGATAATCGTTCAGGAGCATATTTTTCTTTCGTGCAATCAGCACAGATTCAATGCGGTCGCGTACCAGAATCAGCGGGGCAGAACTTTCGGATAGCATATAGCCGTTGAATCGCACCAGGTATATGACTGAATCGTTGGAGACTTCGTAGAAAGTGTTGCTTTTCAGAAAATCGGCCTGATTCTCTGCTTTAATCGGAATTTCTTTCAGAATATCATTGAAATAGAGCCATACATTGTCTTCGAGAAAATAGTTCAGGGCTTTTTCCCGCGCCATTGCAGCCAGTTCAGCTTTCCCGGAGGTATTGTCCGATTTCAGAAGCGACCTGAATTTTGCAACATCCGTTTCTGCCTTTTTCAACTTTAGATACATCACCTTGACTATGTTTTCCTTTAACTGGAATTCATCCGGGTTCTCGCGGTAATACTTCTGAATTTCCTCCGCAGAGACGGTGATTTTAATGGAATCGGAAACCAGATTTTCCTCCAGTGCCGATATAACCATAAGTTTGCGGGCATGTTCCATCCGTTTCTCAATCTTCTGCATTTCCTGCTCGCTTAGTTTTGAGCTGGCATCGAGATACATCAACTGTTCGACAATCCAGCTCTGGACCATGTTTTTCAAAAAACTAACACTGTCTTCGGGCGAAAGATTTTCAGGTATTAATATTTCGGAAAGGTAGAGCCGCTCATTTTCAACCTCAGCCAGTAAAGTGTCGGATGAATCTTTTCGTCCGCACGATACAAGCATGATCAGCGACAAGCTGATTGCAGCAAAAAATGAGGTGCTGAAATTTATCATTTTACATAAATACTTTTTAGTACTTCGTCATTCACTTTCCAGGAGTACTTGTTGCGAAGATCTTTTACCCATTGTTGTTCTAGGTAATTCTGGTATTCTGCGGTAACAAGACCTTTGACTTCCTGCAGCGGTTTGGGCTCCGGGTTGAGCAGATTGAGTACTGAAACCAGTTTTATTTCATTGTTTTCGCGATACACCGAATTCTGGTTTTTCACCCATGGGGTTTGATCAACCAGTGCATTCACGCCCTTTTCAACTTTGACAATCTGATAGGTCACTGCAGGGATGGTGTCCTTGTTGAGCATAGAGCTGATGGTTTCCGGGGTATAACCTTTTTTAGGTGCTTTTTTCAGCAATTTCTGCAGCGCCTTGAGTTCTGTTTCGCCTTTGCAGGTGTAAATGGCAGCTTCTGCTCTCGGGCCGTATTTGTAGTTCTCTTTTATCGTTTCATAATAGCTTTTAAGGCCTGCTGTGTCTTTCACTGCTTTTGACCAGACATTTTTGTCCATCAGATCAAATAAAAGAATTCCATCGCGGTACTCTTTCATGAGGGCTTTAAATTCCGGGTACTTACCTTCAAGACGTTCGTTTTCGTATTCGATAATCATTTCTTCTGAATACTGATTAAAAAGCGTTTTCACGAAAGTGTATTTGTCATCGCCTTGTTTGATCTGAGATTGTTTGTGTACAAGGTAATTGGCAAAATCACTCAGCAGATAGGGCTCGCCGGCAATGGTGCAAACTGTCTTGGAAAGGGCGGCTCCAGCCGGGACCAGCCAGCTTGCAGAATAGATGCTGTCTGTGATTAACGGAACAATTTCTTTCAGCACTTTTTCATCAGCTGTAAAATGATATTCAGCTTTTAACTTACTGACAAGTTTGTCGCGTGCAATGAATGAACGCTTGTCGCGACCAATTTGTGTTTTGAGATTGCTTTTGGATTCATCGAAAGTGCCAATGGGTTTTACATCAACCAGCTTGATTATATGCCAGCCGTAATCGGTTTCAACAGGTTTTGAAATCTCACCCGGCTTCATGGTGTAAAGCGGTAAAACGAAGGCAGGAGACATGCGGAAACTTCCAAACCAGGGCAACATGCCCCCTTTTGAAACAGTCCCTTTATCATCGGAGTAGTTTTTCACCACAGTTTCAAAATCTTCACCATTCAGAATGCTTTTATAAGCTTCATCTATTCTGGCTTTTATTGAATCTTCCTTTCCGGGAACAGTTTTTACAAGAATATGTCCGGCCTGAACTTTACCCAACGCTGGTTTCCGGTCGTTAACTAAAATCAAGTGGTATCCTACCGGTGTACGTATTGGCTTGCTAATTTCGCCAACTTTAAGATTGTAGGCTGCAGTTTCAAATTCATAGTAAAGATTCAACACGCTGAAATAGCCCAAATCGCCGCCATTGCCCTTCAGTGTTGTCGAAGCATCGCGTCCCGGGCGGTCTTTGGCGCTTTCGTCTTCCGAGTACTTGCGGGCAATTTCATCGAATTTTCCGCCGGCAACAAGCTTTTTGCGGATATCCATGATTTTGTTGTATGCTTTCAAAGTGTCAGCCGGAGATGAATTGAGCGTAACTTTCACTAAAATATGCGAAGCTCTGATGTCCCATTTACTGCGTTCATAAGCCTCCTGCAGCAACTGGTCGGTAACTTCACGATTGGACAGATATGGCTGAGCAAGCTGTTTGCGATATCCAGCCAATTCGTTTTTAAACGATTTTGAGGTGTCCAGCATCAACGCTTCAGCTTCTTTTACTTTCAACTTGTAGTTGATGAAAAGCTCAAGATACTCTTTTACATTTTCTTCGTTCAGCGGTTCTTCCTTAACGTTGTTCTTGTTATAAACAGCCAGGAATTCGGACCGGGTTACATTTTCGTTTCCGATGGTCAGCAGAACGGGGTCGTTTTGCGCAACAACACTGCTAAATGCAATGAGAAAAAGAAATGCTGAGAATAAGACTGATTTCATGTTCATGAAAATTTAAGTTCTTGAAAAAGTGTTAACGACTATAATTTGGAGCATCCTGGCTGATTGTTACATCATGCGGATGGCTTTCGATGATACCTGCATTGGTGATTTTGATAAATTGTGCATTTTGCAGATCACCGATATTGTGGGCACCGCAATAACCCATACCGGCCCGCAGTCCGCCAATGAGTTGGTGCATAACTTCACTCAGGGTTCCTTTGTAAGGCAGTCTTCCGACAATACCTTCAGGCACCAGCTTTTTGATATCGTCTTCGGTGTCCTGAAAATACCGGTCCTTCGATCCATGCTGCATGGCCTCGATGCTGCCCATTCCACGATAGGTCTTGAATTTTCGGCCTTCGAAAATGATGGTTTCGCCCGGACTTTCTTCAACGCCGGCGAAGAGCGAACCCGCCATGACCGTATGAGCACCCGCCGCAATGGCCTTTGTAATGTCGCCTGTATAGCGGATACCGCCATCTGCAATCAAAGGAATCCCGAATTTTTTTAATGCTTTGGCCACTTCATAAACTGCTGTTAGCTGAGGTACACCTACGCCTGCAATTATGCGGGTAGTGCAGATAGAACCGGGGCCAATGCCGACTTTCACTGCATCGACATCAAGTTTTGCCAGAGCCAGTGCAGCTTCTGCGGTTGCAATATTGCCAACAACCAGGTCGATTCCCGTGAATTTTTTTCGGATGGTCTTCACCATTTCCAATACACCGCGCGAATGTCCGTGAGCAGTATCAATCACAATGGCATCGACGCCTGCGGCAACCAGTGCAGCAACACGTTCCGGGGTGTTGGACGCTATGCCAGCAGCAGCAGCTACGCGTAAACGTCCAAGTTTATCCTTGCAGGCATTGGGCCTTGCTTTGATTTTAATAATGTCTTTATAAGTGATGAGCCCAATGAGTTGGTGGCTTTTATCAACTACGGGCAGTTTCTCGATTTTATATTTCTGCAAAATTTCTTCAGCCTTCTCAAAAGTGGTAAATTCATGAACAGTGACAAGGTTTTCGTGGGTCATCACCGAACCGATGGGTTTCGATAATTTCTTCTCGAAGCGCAGATCGCGATTGGTCACGATCCCAACAAGCTTTTGATTGGATCCGATGACCGGAATTCCGCCGATTTTATGCTCTCTCATGAGGGCCAGTGCATCGGCAACCGTTTTGTTTTCGGTAATGGTAATGGGATTGATGATCATTCCGTTTTCGGCGCGCTTTACCTTGGTGACCTCAATGGCTTGCTGCTCAATGGTCATGTTTTTGTGAATGACACCGATACCACCCTCCTGAGCCATAGCAATGGCCATAGCTGACTCCGTCACGGTGTCCATGGCGGCAGAAACAAAAGGTACATTTACCTGGATGTTGCGGGTAAAATTCGAAACAAGGGATGTTTCGCGCGGTAAAACTTCACTATAAGCAGGAACCAGAAGAACGTCATCGTATGTAAGGCCTTCCGGCAGGAATTTTTGGTCTTTCGGACTCATAGGTATTTCTTTGTGCAAAATTAAAAAATTATCGCTATCCAAAGCGTGTGTTTTCCGGAGTTTTTAGTCATTTTGAAATATTGCATCAAAAAAACGGAAATCAGATTATTTTCCGCGGCCCTGAAACACTATAAGTACAGTGTAGATCAGTATTTTAAAATCCATTGCCAAGGAGATATTTTCAATGTAGAGAATGTCATATTTTAGACGCTCAATCATTTGATCCACATTCTCAGCATATCCATATTTTACCTGACCCCAGCTTGTGATGCCCGGTTTTATTTTTTGAAGGAGCCGGTAATACGGCGCCTGTTGCACTATTTTATCAATGAAAAATTTTCGTTCAGGACGGGGACCTACAAGCGACATATTGCCAATAAGCACATTGTAGAACTGAGGCAATTCATCGAGCCGGTATTTACGCATGAACCGCCCAAATGGTGTTATTCGGCTATCGGCTTTGTTCGAAAGTGCGGGCCCATTTTCCTCAGCATTCACGCACATCGAGCGGAATTTGTGCATAAAAAACGGTTTCCCATGCAAGCCGATGCGTTCCTGACTGTAGATGATCGGTCCTTTGGAACCGGATTTCACTATGATGGCTGTAATTAAATACAATGGCGACAAAAGAGTCATGACCAGAATGGAAGCAAGAACATCAATTCCGCGTTTGATAACCCGCTGCCAGTGCGGCATTAACTCGCGCGAAACATAAATAAGCGGGACATGAAAAATGGAATTCATTTTCACGTTGCCGGCGAGAATATCTTTGTAATCCGGAATAATTTTAATGTCGACAGAGGTGTTATCGAGAATACTAAGAATCTCTGTAATCACTTTATGCTCCGATGGTTCAACCGCTACAATCACTTCTTCAATATCGTGCTCATCAATAATGGATTCCAGTGCCTGAATATTGCCCAGACGTGGTAAATACACAGAAAGTTTATCGTTTGAATTTTCGAGTACAGGAATGTATCCGACAAAAATATTACCGGCACTCTGTGTCTGATTGCTTATGTCCTCATATATGCGGACCGCATTGCCGTTGTTCCCAACAATCAATGTCCGGAATCCCCAGATGCCTTTGTGTATTTTGCGGGCAGTGGCTGATGTTATTACAAAACGGCCGACATAGGTGGCAGTGAAATGAGTTACCAGCAGAAACAGATAACTCTCATAATAGTTGACGAAGGAATTGACGCGATCATCGAGAATGAAAGCGAAAAAAATCACTGTTACTCCAATAAGTGTCTGAGTGGCTGTTTGACCCAATTCGCGCAGGCGTGACCGGCGAAAAATATTTCTGTAGAAGCCTGTAATGAAATAAAACAGCAGCCAGGAAAATGGAATGATGAAAATACCAAGAAAGAAATTAGGATCTGGTGAAACTGCTTTCCATAAATCTTCGAAAACCATCCCGGACTGAAATTTTCTGAACGAAAACAATGCAGCCCAGGCTGCTGCCGCACCAATAAGGTCGCAGACAACATAACGGGCAGTTTGTTTAGTCCTGTTCAGTTTCATTCCGCATGAATTAGCTTGACATTGTCAATGTAGGCCTTTGCTTCGGTCATTCCTTCAGGCAGTTCCATATGGAAAAAGAAAAAGAAACTGCTTGCCTGATATTCCCGTGCAACCACAGGAGTCAGATTCACATATACTTTTTTCCAGGTATCTGTTTCATTCAAAACAACGATGGGGTGGTAAACCGAAAGTCCGCCGGTATTTGCAATAACACCCACTGCCAGAGGCGCCTGTGTTTTGAAATTCAGTTCAAGGAAAACGTATGCGCCGGTCTGAGGCAAAACATACGATGCGTTTGAACGAACATCAATGGTATCGTGCTGTGTATCAACCGCCAGCAATCCGCTAAAGGATCCTTCAAATATTTCGGTGGGTTCCGATGTCCGCAGCATGATGGTGTCGCTTAAAGTAGTGCTATTGATTGTCATACCTGCATCTTCGAAACCCTCAATCAGTCTGAAATTCAGATCGTCGTAATAGGTTGTGGTTGGGTATAAGACAGTCACCGAATCTTTTGTCAGCGATATCGTTGCTTCCCATGGTTTAACAAAGGGATAAATAGCTCGGGTGTTCGCAATTCCATTGAGTTTCACGCCCGGATAAACCTGTATTGTAAAAGTGCCTTCTTTGAGTACCGGAAAAGTCAGGGGCATTTCGAAAGCTCCCATTTTTTCTCCATTAATATACACCCAGGCGTCAACAAAACTCTGGTTAGCAGATCCTTGTGTACTGTTTGTGCTGAATGAAACTGACTCTATCTGAACAAACGAAGGCGTTTCTTCAGATGGGTTAATCCAGTTGCAGGAGGTCATAATGACCGCTGTCAGAATGAAAATGGCAAATAATCTCATGGTGTAAAGTAACTGCAGAAACGGTCAAAAAAGCAGATTAGTATGTAATGTTAAATCTTTTTATGAAAAAAAGTAAAGAGATTCATCAATCTGCTCCATGATTTTGTAGGCAACTTCCAGCGCCGTGTATCCGTCAAGAATTCCGACAGGCGTTGGTTCATTGTTTACAATGGAATCATGAAATTTTTCAAGTTCCATTTTAATAGCATTTATCGTTTCTATGTTGGGGTTTTCAATATGAATCTGCTTTTTTGACGAGCCGTTGCCCGGATCGAAAACAAGAGCAAACGGTGGCAATTTGCTTTCATCAATCACGTCGCTCATGCGAATAATCTCGGTTTTCTTCTCCAAAAAATCCACGCTGATGTAGGCATCTTTCTGGAAAAATCGGCTTTTACGCATGTTTTTCATTGAAATACGGCTCGCAGTGAGGTTCGCCACTGCACCGTTATCAAATTCAATGCGCGCGTTGGCAATATCAGGCGTGTTGCTGATGACCGGAACTCCACTGGCGCTCACTTTTCTGACATTCGATTTTACAACACTCAGCACAATATCAATATCATGAATCATGAGGTCGAGCACAACCGGAACATCGGTGCCGCGTGGGTTGAATTGCGCCAGTCGATGCGTTTCAATAAAAACGGGTTTGTTTATGTAGGGCTGAGCTGCCAGAAATGCAGGATTGAAACGCTCCACGTGTCCAACCTGAATTTTCACATTGGCTTCGCGGCTCAGATTTACAAGCGCCGTGGCTTCGTTCAAAGTTGTAACAATCGGCTTCTCAATAAAAACATGCTTGAATTTTTTCAAGGCCAGGGCTGCACTTTCGAAATGGGCAATGGTAGGTGTCACAATGTCAACGGCATCAACGGCATCGATCAGTTCATCTCGGTTTTCGAAATGGCGGATGCCAAATTCCTTTTCTACTTCTTTTGCACGTTCAGCATCAGTGTCATAAAATCCTACCAGTTCATAGTTGTCAAGTTCTTTCAGACATTTGATGTGAATTTTGCCGAGATGGCCGGCACCAAGAACTCCTATTCGCAGCATTGTTCAGTTTTTTGTTTAACAATGCGCAAAAGTAGATATAAATACCAGACCTTTTTAGTAATTTCGCGTGAATTATAAGCATCAACCTGTTAATTACCTGTTCGTGATAACATTCAAAGGAAGAGTTCTTGAAGACAATTACCGCCATCAGGGCCTGCGGAAACGCTTGGTTGTGGAGCTTGAACAGAAGGGTATTACCGACAGGCGGGTGCTGGATGCCATTGGTAAGATTCCGCGTCATTTCTTTTTGGACAGCAGTTTTGTAGAATTTGCCTACCAAGACAAAGCTTTTCCAATTGGCGAAGACCAGACCATCAGTCAGCCATATACTGTTGCTTTTCAGAGTCAGCTGCTGGAAATAAAACCACTGATGAAAGTGATGGAAATCGGCACCGGATCTGGCTATCAGGCCATTGTACTCATGGAGCTCGGTGCAAAAGTTTTTTCTATCGAACGTGTGAAAGCGCTTTACGACCGGACTAAAGTATTTCTGCCGGCCATTGGCTACATTCCCAAATTGTTTTATGGCGATGGCTACAAAGGGCTGCCGACTTACGCGCCGTTTGACCGCATCATTGTGACTGCAGCTGCACCCGTGGTTCCTGATGCATTATTGCAACAATTGAAACCCGGAGGCATTCTGGTTATTCCGGTAGGCGATTCATCCGGTGTTCAGGTGATGAAAACCATTACGCGTCAGCCCGACAACACTTTTATCGCGAAGGAGCATGGTTTGTTTCGTTTTGTTCCGATGGTGGAGAATAAGAAGAAATAGTTTCGAGGTCGAGAACAAGGTCAAGAATTAGGTCAAGGCTGTTGCCACAAATGCAATTCTGCAAAATTTCCAATAATTTGAATGGTGTGTCATGATTTTTTCATAGGCCTTTCGAAAGTTAGTTTTTGTTTCATTTCAAAATATAGGTGCAGATATGGTTCAATTATTTCGTGAATTTTCGCAGTTTGTTTCTTTGTCAATTTATTGTAAGATGCGGCCCGAAGATTTGCATCACCTGAGTCCTGAACCAATTCAATAAGAATTTGTGTGATAATTTCATTTTCTGAAAATCCGGTTGCACAGATATTGAGTTTGTTCGAAAGTAATACCCGGTTTACAGGGCGTTCAAATCTGGATTTTCTGGCATTCTGCCCTAAAAAATGTATCAGTTTAATTCCTGCTACCCATTCTTTAGGAATTACTGACCACAGCAGTTTGATTTCACTGCCTGAAACAGCGTATTGCTCATCTTTTTGTAGTTTGTCAAAAATAATTTTCACATTATTATTCCTTAAAAAAGTTGCTTTATTATTCGAATTAATAAAAGTTAGTGAGCTCGATTTTTTGCTCAATCATATTTAGTAATGTCTGGTAATTGTCCCAAATCCTGCCGTCCAATGATTGTCATAATTTCAACAACATCATCATTCATCCTGAAATAAATACTATCGACTCCACAAACACAACGTCGGTATCCTTGTTTTATTAAATCAACTGATTCAAAAGAGAATGGCCTTTCAACAATCATTTCAAAATGATCGAAGAAAGATTCGAAATATTTATCAGCCTGACGCATGCCAAATTGTTTCACCCCGTATTGATGAATTCTGATGAGGTCTTCTTTTGCGGCATTAGTCAATTTGAATTTATTCATTCAACAGATCTTTGGATTGCTTGAGAATTTGCGTTTTGCTATCTGTTGTAAATCCGCTCTTCTCTGCTTTCTCAATTTTTAATCTGATCCAATCAATTTGTTTCTGCTGTTTTCGGGCCTGACGAATGAGATCGTTAACCAGTTCACTTCGGCTGGAGTATTCTTTGTTGGCAATCTGGCTATTCAACCACTCATCATTGGGCTCTGAAAATGAAATGCTTTGTCGTTTCATATTGTCGTGTCTGGTGGTGCAAATATACACCAAATATGAATCATATACAAACTTTTTAATTAATCAAATTATATACTCATTTTTCAGCTTCCGTGCATATCTTTATCACCTCATTCATATCATTAATGGAATACCAGGAGTTTTTATTTTTGTCTTTATACATGTTGTACCAACCTGCCTTTATCAACTCAGTTTTTGAAGGATTGGCTTTTTTGAAAACCACAGAATTTACTTTGTAAATATCATTATTCCAGGAAAAGGTACTGCAAAAAATATAATTATTTATAAGGATAATATCTGAAGCAGTTTGACTTTTAATTTCTTTTCGCCAGATAATTTCACCGTTTTTTGAAGAGAAGCGAATGATTTCGTTTTTAATCAGTAAATAAGTATCCGAGGAGTCTGCCAGCAAAGTTGTATTATGATTTCGGACATCATATTTTTCATTATTTTCTGACAGATTGTATTCCCATTTTTGGGTGCATTGTTTCATGTCAATGCACACCAGTGAATAATCCGCATCACCATAGCATTGGTTTTGTGCCTCAATATTCGTACGTTTGAGAAACAAAATGTTGTTTTCCGGGCCGATGCATGATAATACATGATCGTATTCCATAATGCACTTGTTTAATTCGCCGGCGAAGAATTCGTTGATAATAACTCCCGATTTAAGATCAACAGCTATTATTGTCTCCTTGCCATTATGAAAATCAATTGAAGAAACCTTTCTGTCAAGAAAAATTGTATCTCCCGTGCCATATAGGAACTTGTACTGAACAACCGTATCTTTCAATTCGAAGTGAGAACCCTGGTCCGACCAGTCCGGATGCGAAGCCTGATTCAGGCGCCATAGTTCCTGTTTCTTTCTGGTATCGAAAGCTGAAATGGCCTGATGACTAATAAGAACAAGAATACAATTGTTTATATAATTGATTTTCCATGCCTGTTTGTGACCTATGTCTCCAATGATCCAGTTTTCTTTACCTGTATTTTCATCCAATGCAATCAAACTGTTAACTACAAGTGAATCATAATTGGTTTTTGAGTCGGTTCCTGAATAATAAAGTGAAGAAGAGTACAGATTGCTGAAAAGGCAGTAGATCAGGCCGTCTATAAAGTAAAGACTGAGAAAATCCGATGTCTTATCCGGCGTTTCAAATGTCCATTTTTCTTTTCCTGTATTGATGTCCAGACAGTGAAGTGTGTTTTCCAGTGTAAAAACAATATTGCCTGAATGAAAGTAGTAATCTCCCTGATATGGCTCCAGGTCTGTTTGCCATATTGTTTTTTCAGTATTGCTGTTTATTCCGTACATCACTCCTTGTTCACATCCTTCTTCACTTCCACCTTTTATCACAAGAACAGAATCATATCTATAGATTTCATTGATATTACAGTAGTCCTGAAAAAAGTCAGATTTGAACTTCCAGATGGGATTTTCGAATGACTCAACCAGATGCTTTAGCTCCGGATCTTTTTGCCCAAAAGTACTGATTGTGATTATGGTCAATAATATTACAATTGCTGTTCTCATTGTAATTTATTCAAATTTTATTTGTCAAAGTGATATCCGAATAGGGAATGTTTCACATTTAGTCAGCAATAAACTAACTGAAACAAAGATACAATTTTGACAAAATAAATCCCAAAACCTCCTATATTTGTAAAAAAATACCCCCATGAAGAAATTTTTCCTTGCCAGTTTTATTTTAATTTCACTTCAGTCTTTTTCGCAGATTACGCTTTCTGAAAGTGATTTTCCATCTACCGGAAACACTTATGTGGTGAGCATTCTGAACGATTTGGGTACGTATGATTTTGTGTCGACCGGTGCCAACTACAGTTGGGATTTTTCGCAAATGGTGCCCCAATCGCAGGATACCATTGAATTTATTTCGGCCTCGAATACTTCGCTGCCACTGACGTATATTGCAGCATTCAACAATTCATTTACCGATCCGGAACACGATGCCGACGTGGCCAATTATCAGGATTACGAAAGCCCGATGCCAACAGTAACTATCGAGAATTTTTATGCATTTTATAAAATTCAATCCGATGCGTATATTCAGGTTGGCGCGGGTCTGACCATCAACTCCGCTCCACTGCCGGTGCTGTACAATCCGATGGATACCATTGTCATGCTGCCGGCAGCATTCGGAAATATGGACACCTGCTTTTCTGCTTTTAATGCCACCATTCCAACACTTGGCTATTACAGCGAAGAACGCACACGCTACAACTCAATCGATGGTTGGGGAACACTTATCACTCCGTTTGGAACCTTTGATGCATTGCGGATTTTGAGCTATAGCGAAATTCATGATTCATTGTATTACGAAGCATACGGCATGGGATTTCCGATGGACCGCACCGAAACAGAGTACAAATGGTATGCGCACGGATATTCAATTCCAGTTCTGCAGGTTGTGATCCGCGATGGTATGAGCGCTTCGTCAACGGTTACCTATATTGATTCATTGCGAAATATGTCTTTGAATGAAAACATGTTTTCAGAAGTCAATGTATATCCAAATCCGGCAACAGAAACAATCTCATTTCAGATAAAAAATATTGCTTGGCCGGTCATGGCAACAGTGACAGACCTAAGTGGCCGCGTCGTTTTCCATGAATTGATCCGGGAGCCGGTGATTGATGTCAGGAATCTCAATCCTGGTTATTATCACCTTCAATTGTTGACAGAAAGCACCTTGTGGAGAAATAGCTTCATTAAAGAATAACTATTTTGTCAGCACTATTGACAATAGCGTTTTCGAAAACTATCTTTGACAGTTCATCTCATTTTAACTAAAACAAAAAACCATGAAGAAAACAATTATCTCATTGTCATTGCTGATTTCACTGGCAGTTCTTATTTCATGTGGCGGAACGAAGGAAGAAAAAAAGGAAGAGATTAAAGACACTACTAAAGTTGAAGAAGTGGCTGTTGTCAAAGACTATGCTTACTTCAACAATCTGGCGAAGAATCTGAAAATAGAAGGGCTCGAGTTGAGTTCTTCAAATGTTTCTGTCGATACTACCAGCAAGTATTTCTATTACGGCTATTCGATTAAAAATGGTAAAGACAAAGGCGCCGACAAGATTAACGTGAATGCAGGTAATGTTGATTTGCTTGGCAACAAGGAAGATATTTGCGTTGCATCGCTGGAGGATTTCGAAAAAGTGCAGACGAAAATGTACAAAGACAAAGCGGGCGTAACCCTTGAAGATTGGACTGAAATAGTGAAAGGTAAAATGACTTTTCGCTACATGCTCATTAAAAACGTTTCAGATCAGGTGGGTGGACAGAAAAATTACAACAAGTACTATGCTGCTGCTGTTGTCGACAAGGTTTATCTTGACATCTATGTTAGCGTGTTCGACAAAAATGCTGACTTGACCAAAGCAGCAGACATCCTCAACAAAGTGATGGATTACATGGCAAAATAATTATTGCGATTTCTGCATTTATAAGAATTGCAACTTTCAGTTTTTTTTATGGCAGAGGTGTTTTAAAAAGCATCTCTGTTTTTTTCGTCCCTATTCCATGATCCAGAGCTGAGTGTAGCCCTTTTTGTATTATACCAAAGTGATTTATAAATCAGGTCAATCGATTTTTGGACGACTCCGGAGGAGTCATATATCTGTAGCCCATAATCAAACAAAACCACGACTCCGGAAGAGTCGAATACAGGGAACTGCGTCTCCGAAAGTGTTTGTAAATATGCGACCTCTCTGAGGTCGTGTTTGTATTATTTCAGCGGCTGTCTTAAAACGCAGTTTTTTAAAACAATAATCCATTGCAACTGTTTTCAGACAGTCTCTAAATCTTCAGATGGAATTATTTTTAGCTTGAAGTTTCTTTTTCTCAGTTTCGCTCAGTCGATCCTTAAACTTCAAAATTGGCTTCTCAATAAGCATCCACGAAAGCTGAGCAATAATCAGGGCTCCAATGAAATAGAAGGGCATTTGAATTTCGTATTCATTCGGAAACCGGTTTGGAAAATACTTATTGAAATAATAATAAACATCAGGCATAAAAAAGTGATATAAATAAATGCCGTAACTAATTTTTCCAATATGGCGCACCACTGGATTTTCAAGAATAAATGCAATTGGTTTGCTGAATTTTTCCTGCGAGGCACGCAAAACAATGAAGAATGCAAAGAGAGAATAGAGGAAATTGTTTAAAACGAAAGCTGCATCTTCGTTACCGCGCGGATATATGACAACATAAATAAATGGTATTGTCGCAAGTGGAATAAAATACCACATACGGCCTATCCGCTTACTGAAGTCAGGCTTGTAAACACTCCACCAGGCAATAAGAGCCCCAAAGCCAAGTGAGTCGGCGCAGCTCAGCGTGAACGAATTGATAACACCGGTGTAACCATAATTCGAAAACCAATATATCTTAAAAGCGAGCGACGATGCAATAACAAAAACAATAAATTTTCCGATGTGTTTTGATGGAATTATCAGCATCAGAAAAGGCCAGAGCAAATAGAACTGTTCTTCAACCGCGAGCGACCACAAATGGTTGAATGAGCCAATATACGGCAGATCGAGCGAATGATAAATGTTTACAGTGTACGAAACCAACCACGGAAAAACATCACGCGTGTTTTGAAAATTTACGGCAAACAAAAAGAAAATAGTCAAATAGTAGATGGGGAAAATGCGCAATGTCCTGCGGATGTAAAACGATTTCAGAATTTTTCCCGCACTTGTTTTCCCGGCCTTCATGCTTTCCTTGTTCAAAAGCAGTATTCGGGTAATCAGAAATCCGCTGATAACAAAAAACAGATTCACGCCTTGTCCGAATGGAATGCGACTAATGTAAATATTGTCGAAGCGTACGAAATGAAGAATCAGAACACCAAGAACTGCAAAGCAGCGAAGTCCGTCGAGTTGTTTGTTGTATGCCAGTAGTCCTTTATTTTCCACGCCTGCCATAAATCAGAAATCGTCAAACAGTCGTCCGTCGGTGGCAGGACGTTTTTTGCCAAGATGGATGTAGGCCATGGGCGTTACTTCGCGACCGCGTGGGGTGCGCATGAGATAACCCTGCTGAATTAAAAATGGCTCATACACTTCTTCGATGGTGCCGGCATCTTCGCCTACGGCAGTGGCAATGGTGGTGAGCCCAACTGGCCCGCCCCTGAATTTCCCGATGATGGTATCCAGTATCCGGATGTCCATTTCGTCGAGTCCGTTTTTATCAATATTGAGTGCGCTCAACGCGTATTCAGTAATTGGTAAATCAATATTTCCGTCGCCTTTAATCTGAGCAAAGTCGCGAACGCGGCGCAGCAAGAGGTTCGCAATACGGGGCGTACCGCGGCTGCGGCGCGATATTTCAGATGACGCTTTATCGTCGATGCTGATTTTTAAAATGCCGGCCGACCTGATAACAATGCGCTGCAGTGTTTCATTATCGTAATAATCAAGTCGCGCATTGATGCCAAAGCGGGAGCGGAGCGGGGCAGTGAGCAATCCGCTGCGGGTGGTGGCGCCTATGAGCGTGAAAGGATTGAGTTTGATCTGAACGCTGCGCGCATTCGGACCGGTCTCAATCATAATGTCGATGCGGTAATCCTCCATGGCTGAGTAGAGATACTCTTCTACAACCGAGCTCAGCCGGTGGATTTCGTCAATAAACAAAACATCGTTTGCTTCGAGTGATGTCAGCAGTCCGGCCAGGTCGCCTGGTTTTTCAATTACAGGTCCACTGGTAATCTTGATATTGACACCCATTTCTGTTGCCAGAATGTGCGACAACGTTGTTTTCCCAAGTCCCGGAGGGCCGTGGAGGAGGGTGTGATCGAGCGCTTCGCCGCGTTGGCGCGCTGCATGAACAAACACCAATAAATTATCGACCACCTGTTTCTGGCCCATGAATTCATGGAAATCGCCCGGCCGCAGCACGCGTTCTATTTCGCGCTCTGTGGGCGTCATGGCGTTGCCATTTGCATCCAGATTGGGGTTGATGTCGCTCATGGTGCAAAGGTAATGATTTACGATATATGATTTGAGATTTTTGATTTGCGATCGGAAGGATGATGTATGAATTTTTTGAATTGAAATTTGATAAAGGAAGTTTTTAGATGAATTTCGAAAAGGTCTGATTGCACACCCAAAATCCCACATCACTTCAAAAATCTAAAATCAAAAATCGGATTTCTAAAATCGAAGAACCCGCCTTTGCGGGGCGGGTTCTCAGGTTTTACGAACAAAGCACCAGGAAGATTAAATATATATATAGGGTTACGGGATTCTTTGTGGTCGATTACTGAAGTAAAGATAAAGCCATTTGCTACCCTGTTTCAAGACTGCTTCAGTTTCTGGTCGGTTGTGGTCAGTTTCCGGTATTTTTCAGTCTGCCGCGTCTCCCTGACATTCTACCGTCAGCGTGTACAGAATAATAAACAGACCTTGCTGACGTGGAATCGTCAGGGAGAGAGCCTTTACAGCACCCAACGATTCCGGGACCGCTCCTATTCGCATCGAATGTCTGGCGGACGCCAGAATGTTGGGTGCCTCTGACATTTTAGCGTCAGCGTGTACAGAATAATAAACAGACCTTGCTGACGTGGAATCGTCAGGGAGAGAGCCTTTACAGCACCCAACGATTCCGGGACCGCTCCTATTCGCATCGAATGTCGGGCGGACGCCAGAATGTTGGGTGCCTCTGACATTTTAGCGTCAGTTTGAAAAGGTTAACTACTTAGCATTACTGACCTGGAATCGTCAGGGGATGCGAGCCGGCAGCACCACCGAAATTTTGGAGGCCAAGGCTTTTGCCTCATGCGTTGTGCTCTGCGCATCATGCCCTATGCCCTATGCCGTAAGCTATGCGCCTGTTTGCAGACATTTTCTGCCGGTTTGTATGGACGATTTCGAAGGGTTGGGTTTTTTATTTACTTTTGAATAAATATTTATTGCCATGAAACTATTCTCACGCCTGCTCATTGCTTTTGTTTTTGTATCAGCTTTGACACCTGCCGTAGTTGCGCAGAAACAGGTCGCTCTGACCGATATCTGGGTCAATTATGTTTTCTATCCGAAATCTATTTATGATATTCAGAATTATCCGATAGATCAGAGTTACACGGTGCTTGAAAACAATAATATCAACCTGTACAATTACAAGTCAGGAAAAATGGACAAGACCATTATTGGTCTCGATAATCCTAAACTCAAGGAATTGAGCGGGATTGATGAATATTCTTTCAATTCTGACGCTACGCTTTTACTCATCGGAGCCAATACCGAAGCCATTTATCGCCACAGTGTGAAAGGCGATTACTATGTATATAATTTTAAAAGCGAGTCGCTGACAAAGATTCCCGGTGAAGGCAATGTGCGTCTGCCAGACTTCAGCCCTGACGGGAAAAAAGTGGCCTATGTGCGCGACAACAATTTGTATGTTTATGATATGACTGCCGGAAAAGAAACTGCCATATCAACCGATGGTGAAATGAATAAAATAATTTATGGCACCATGGATTGGGTATATGAGGAGGAATTCGGCATCACCAAAGGCTTTGAGTGGTCCCCTGACGGGAAACACATTGCTTATTACCGCATGGATGAATCGAAGGTAAAAGAATTTACACTCACATTTCATGGCGAATTGTATCCCGAAGAATACAAATACAAATATCCAAAAGCAGGCGAAGATAATTCACTGGTGGATATTTTCGTGTATGATGTGGCTGCCGGAAAATCGGTAAAAATGGATGCCGGCACAGAAACAGATCAGTACATCCCGCGAATTTACTGGACTTATCAGCCGGGCAAGTTGGTAATGTTTCGCATGAATCGTTTGCAGAATCATCTCGATTTGTTGCTGGCTGATGCAGCATCAGGCTCATCCAGCGTGCTGCTGGCCGAAGACAACAAATACTATGTGGATATTTTCGACAACACAAAATTTCTGAAAGATGGCAGCGGATTTATTTTCACTTCTGAAAAAAGCGGATATAATCACATCTACTATTATGGCATGGATGGAAAACTGAAAAAGCAGTTGACATCTGGAGACTGGGATATAGCTGAGGTTTCAGGCATCGACGAAAAAAATAAAGTGGTGTATTATGTTTCTTTCGAAGACGGCCCGATGAATAAAATGCTGTATTCAGTGTCGTTCGACGGATCAAAAAAGAAAATATCATCAGACCTCGGGTCGCACAGTGTGACCTTCAGCAGCGACTTTGCATACTACATTGATAATTGGTCCGATGCGAACACAGCGCCGAAATATACCATCCGTGATAACAGAGGCAAGGAACAACTCGTGCTTGAAGACAATGCCAATCTGAATTCAAAAATGAAGGAATATGGTTTTTCGAATGAAGAATTTTTCACTTTCAAAACCTCTGAAAACGTTGAGCTCAATGGCTGGATGATAAAGCCGGCCAATATGGAAAAAGGAAAAAAATATCCTGTGTTTATGTACATGTATGGCGGCCCCGGTGTGAATACCGTTGAAAATAGTTTTGGTTATTTCGATTTCGCATGGTTTCAGATGCTGGCACAGAAGGGCTACATCGTTGTCTCCGTCGATAATCGCGGCACTGGTGGTCGTGGCGAAGAATTTAAAAAATGCACCTACATGCAGCTTGGTAAACACGAAGTGGCCGATCAGATTGAAGCAGCAAAATATCTTGGAACGCTCGATTTCGTTGACAAGAGCCGCATTGGCGCGTTTGGCTGGAGTTTCGGCGGATATCTTTCAACGCTCTGTATGACCAAAGGAAATGAATATTTCAAAACAGGAATTGCGGTTGCTCCGGTGACCAACTGGCGCTACTACGACAACATCTACACCGAGCGTTTCATGCGCACTCCGCAGGAAAATGCCGAAGGATACGATAGCAATTCCCCCATTAATTTTGTGAAGAAACTCAAAGGGAAATATTTGCTTGTGCATGGTACCACTGACGACAATGTGCATGTGCAGAACAGCATGGATCTGGTTTCAGCGCTTGTGAATGCCAATCGCGAATTCGACATGTTTTTATATCCGAACAAGAACCACGGCATCTATGGCGGCTACACGCGCTTTCATTTGTATAACAAGATGACGAATTTTATTCTTGAAAATCTGTAGAATATTGAACAAGGAACAAGGAAATTTGAAGTGAGAAGTAAGTTTGAAGTGAATTTACTTCAATATTCTCACTTCCTTGTTCAGTGTTCAGAGTTCGTGTGACTTTTCTTCTGTTGATTTTCGCTGCCGACGCTTCGACGGAGTTTATCCCGCTGCCGACATTTCGACGGAGTTTATCCTGCTACGACACTTCGACTCCGCTCAGTGTGACAGCAGGCAGGGCTCAATTTGACAGCGGCGGGTCTCAGCGTGACAGCAGCTTTTTTGTCATTTTTTATTTAGGTTGCAAAACGCGCATCGCTGGATGTCTCAGGATGACAGCAGGTAGAAGTTGGGCGAAGTCTTTAATGAAAAATCTGTTGGGTTGAGTCTCCAGACTCAACCCGGCAAAAATATTTTTGAAGACTTCGCCAAACCTTCTCTTGTGCTGCAGACAGCCATGTCACGGAAAACATATCTGCGCCATGGTGTTTCTCCAACGCACTCAGGTCGCTTGCAGCGACGCAGAGAGGTTGGAGAAGGCATTCTACTCCTTGCTTTGTGTCTTTGTGGCAGCACAAAAAAAAGCCGGAACAAATCCGGCTTTTATATTGGCAGTAATATTTCAAAAAATAATTAATCGATGTTGTAAGAGCTCAGGTCTTCTTCGTCGGTGTGCGAGATGTAGTGCGCAGCAGCGATGTTATGCGAGCGGCCGTAGCGTACGTAAATATCGGCTGATTTCGCAAACATATCTTCTTTGTTGGCATCGTGAACAAGCAGGTATCCGGAAATGATGTGACCTGCCATTTCAACCAGACGACGTGCGTGGAAATCAAGAAGCTCTGCATGATTTTTTTCCTTGATCTTGTCAACAGTCTTGACAAACTGATCCTGCATCTTGGCAAGAATATCCATCAGATATTTCAGCTCGGGTTTCACTGCAATGCGTGCTTTGTCTTCCATAAGACTCTGGAATGCTCCGTTGATGACGCCTTTGACGGCAGCAACCACCTGCAGCTGTGAAGTACCTTCGTATATATTCGTGATTCGCGCATCGCGATAATAGCGTTCCACCGGATAGTCTTTCATATAGCCAGAGCCACCGAGAACCTGAATGGCGTCGTAGGCCACCTGATTGCTGTATTCAGTTGTGAATAGTTTTGTGAGCGGGGTCATGATGTCGGAAAGCCGCTGATAATGCTTCAATTCGTTGCGCTCGTCGTTGTCGAGTTTTTCCTCGAGCGATTTAAATGACAGGCCTTTATAAATATCAACATAGCGACTGGTCTCGTACAACAATGCCCGTGAAGAATCAATCTTAGCGCGCATCATGGCCAGCATTTCGTAAACCGGAGCAAATTCAATGATGGCTTTTCCGAACTGTTCTCTTTCTTTGGCATAAGCGTATGCCGCACGGTAAGCGGCTTCGGAGATTCCTGTGCCCTGAGCGGCAACACCCAGACGAGCTGCGTTCATGAGCGACATCACATATTTGAGCAGACCCATGCGGCGTTCGCCAACCAGCTGTGCAGGCGCGTGCTTAAACACGAGTTCGCAGGTGGGGGAGCCCTTGATACCTAATTTATTTTCGAGGCGGCGGATAATCACTTTGTTTTCTCTCCGGTCGTACACAAACAATGAAATACCGCGGGCGTCTTTGGTTCCTTCTTCGGAGCGGGCCATGACAAGCGCAATGTCGGCATCGCCGTTGGTGATGAAACGTTTCACGCCATCCAGATACCAGCAATTGTCTTTTTCGCTGAAAGTGGCTTTAAGCTGAACAGCCTGAAGGTCGCTTCCTGCATCAGGTTCGGTAAGATCCATGGCTGCGGTTTTTCCTTCGCAAAACATGGGCAGAAATTTCTGTTTTATTTCCTCGCTCGCAAATTCGTGAAGAGTATCGGCACAGTCCTGCAAACCCCAGATGTTGCTGAAACTGGCGTCGGCACGGGCAACAATTTCGTTGCTCATAACAATCGGCAGAATCGGGAAATTCAGACCTTTGTATTTTCTCGGGATCGCCATACCAACCACCTGTGCATCGGATAAAGCTTTCAGATTCTGCGCTGTGCCTTTTGCATAAATCACTTCATTGTTTTCAATGTGCGGACCTTCGTGATCTACTTCTTCGGCATTGGGAGCCATGATTTCGCCTGCAATTTCGCCCATGATTTCAAGGACTTTTTCATAGTTATCCATGGCATCCTCGAAATCCTGAGGAGCATAATCATACTCGTCTTTTTCAGCAAAATTATTTTCCTTGATCCTGACGATCTTTTCCATCAGCGGGTTAAACAAATGGAAATGGAGCGCTTTGTTGTCGTTATAATAGTTTTCCATAGAGTCTTATTTGGAATTGGACCTGTAATATTTTATCATTCTTGGCAGAACGTCCGAAATGTCAGCGTTAATAACATAGTCAGCTACATTATTAATGGGCGCATTTGGATCGTTGTTGATGGAAATGATGGTTGCAGATTCGGTCATGCCAGCGCGATGCTGCACTGCTCCAGAGATTCCGCATGCAATGTAGAGCTTCGGACGAACGGTGACACCGGTTTGCCCAATCTGACGTTCGTGTTCCACGTAGCCCGCATCTACTGCGGCTCTTGAGGCACCTACTTCGCCACCCAGCGCTTCGGCCAGTTCGAACAGCATTTTGAAATTGTCTTTTGAACCAACTCCGTAACCGCCGGCCACAATTATGTTGGCGTTTTTGATGTTTATTTTCTGAGCTTCGATGTGGCGCTCAATAATTTCAACCGCATACAGTTCGGACGAAACCATTTTGTTTACATCCACATTCTTAATGCTGATGGTGCCTGCGTTTGCCACTGTTTCTTTTTTCATCACGCCTTCGCGGACCGTTGCCATTTGCGGACGGGTCTCAGGATTGATGATGGTTGCAATGATATTTCCGCCGAAAGCCGGGCGAATCTGATAGAGCAGATTTTTGTATTCCTTGCCGGATTTGGCTTCGCTGTGATCGCCGATTTCGAGCGATGTGCAGTCAGCTGTCAAACCGCAGCGCAGTTCCGAAGCCACACGGGGAGCCAGATCGCGGCCAACCGATGTAGCACCGAACAATGCAATCTCAGGTTTTTCCTGATTGAATATGCCGCAAACGATGGCTGCGTGAGGCATGGTAGTGTAAGGGGTCAGGCGCTTGTCTTTTGCCAAATGCAAAACATCTACACCAAAAGGTGAAAGCTGTGATGCGATTTCTTCGCCAACATTGCCAATGACAACCGCTTCGAGTTTAACACCAAGGTCATTGGCCAGCTTGCGGCCTTTCGAACACAATTCGAGGCTGACATCAGCCACGGTGTTTTCCTCGGTCAATTCACAATATATAAATACGTTGTTCACGATTCTTCTGATTTTAATTATCCAATAATATGAGCATCGATGAGGGTTTTCATCAGATGATTCACGTCTTCGTCGGTTCCATTCATTTTGAGAGACTCCTTGGCAGTGAAAACCACATTCTCGATTTTCTTCACCTTGGTGGGTGAACCGCTGAGCCCGAGCCATGTTGTGTCGGCCTGGATGTCATCGACACTCCATTCCTGAATGCTCAGGTACGGACATTTGTCGAACAGGTTGGTGTAATCGAGCGACTGTTCCTGTAATTCGGTGACGGTGCGAGCTTTTTTGAATTTCATAAGCCGGCGGGCATTGCGGGTGCGACAGGCCGGAGCCGATCCGTGAACCGTAATTACCGCAGGATACTGTGTTTTTACTATCTCGATTCCTCTTTCGAGGCGGCGTTTGATGGTAATAGAGGTTGAATCTACGGCCACAACTTCTTCGGCATAGGTAATCTGAGGAAATTTCAATTTCTCGGCTACCTGCGGGCCAACCTGAGCGGTGTCTCCATCAATGGCCTGGCGGCCAGCGATGACGAGGTTCACCGGGAACAGCTTGCGCACTGCCATCGAGATAGCATACGAAGTTGCGAGGGTGTCGCTGCCGGCAAAGCGTCGGTCAGTAATTAAAATGCCACGGTCAGCGCCGCGGAACATGCTTTCCCTGATGATGTCGGCAGCACGGGGTGGCCCCATCGTCACAATGACCACTTCGCAGTCGGCCATCTGATCTTTGATGCGGAGTGCCATCTCCAGTGCGTTTAAATCCTCAGGGTTGAATATTGCAGGCAGGGCTGCACGGTTCACCGTGCCATCAGCCTTCATGGCATCCTTACCCACATTGCGGGTGTCAGGTACCTGTTTTGCCATTACTACGATCCGAAAACTCATGTTATTGATTTTTGTCAATTTTAGGACTGCAAAATTAATCATATTTACAATTATGGATGTTAATAATCGTTAATCGGCTAATATAATTGTGTAGAAATTTTGCTTCTCTAAGTAAAGCAGTTGATTGTGCGTGGATTAAGAATTGAATATGATATTTTGTAGCAGCTAGGGAACTGACAATACTTGACTTTTCGATCCCTTAACTTTTTTATAATGGTTCATAAATAATCAAAGTTGCATGATACTATCTGAGAACAGCGCATCATTTTTAGACAGACTTTACTTTGTAAACTCCCATACGCCTTCATAGTTATTCCCGGAGTCTTCTGTTTTTGTAAGCGTGACTTTTTGTTTCATGTCGAATCGTAAAGGATTTTTCGACGTCACTGTACCAACCATTTCAATACGCTCCTCGCAAGGCCACATGTCCAATGCAGTTGCTGTAGGACAAACATAATTGTAATATGTAAATGACAATGTTGTGCCATCGAACATTACCGGAACGGTCTGTCCGTAAGATTGAGCCGAACTGGCGCAGTTAATATCCACAAATATTTCATCTGCTTTTAAATAGAAATCTGCAGGATAACACATTCCTCCCCTGAAGCTACCGATCACAGATTTTTTCCCGTTTACAATCAAATCGATCATCATTTGCTTATCGCTTGTTTTCTCTTTTTTAAATTCGATTTTATAAATCTGGCTTTGCACCTGACTCGCATTTGGTGCCTGCGGAGCCAGTTCGAGATATTTTTTTAAATGAGATATGGCGTCATCATATTTCCCGATTTTGTCCTGAAACATTCCCAGATCATAATGCGGGTCTGCCCAGGCTGGTGCCAGTTGTATGGCTGTTTCAAATTCCAGGACAACGTCAGCATAGTCGACTTCACTCTCAATCATTTCGATGGCTGTCTGACCCCGAACGTAGTGTTTGCGGGCTTCTTCGGGTATTTCTTGTGAATAGCACGTGCCGGCAAGTTCAAACGATGCCAATAAAAACAGTATAACGGTGATTGTTCGGGTTGATTTCATAAATGAATTTGTTTACTTGTTTTTAAATGGGAAAAAGTCCAGTCGCAAATTGAATTCTGAGGCTGTCTCAAAATTATAAATCGTTACGATATTCCATCGTCCGCCGTATTTCGTAAGGATTAGCCCATGGCTGGCGGATATGGAATCGTCGTGGCAGCTTCAAAAACAACGATTCCATATCCTCATGCTTCTACGTCGCAGTCGGACGATGGAATATTGTTTTTGAAGAAGATATTGTTTTGAGACATACTTTGTACAAATATACCCTGATCGTTGCTGAAAATATTCAATAAAATTACACTTCATGTTGAATGAAACAGACGCCCGACATAAGGTCAGAATTATTTTAAAAACAGCAGCATCAGGCTTTCACATAGCTCCAGGTTACCTCAATATATGGGCACCAGTATGTTTCGGTTGATGTTTCTCCCGGATCGAGATACACATCTCCACTGATCCATTTGCCACTGGGTTGTTTGCTTTTCCAGGTTACTTTTACTTTGTAGGTGCAATTGTTGGTGAACTGATAACATTGAGCACCGGTGCAGTATTCGCTGCAGTCCTTCAAGGTAAGCACAACACATGTTTTGGCATCGGAAACGTCTTCCTGAGCTGACATTTTTAGCGGTGTCATGAATAAAATCATTGTAACCAGCAGAACGAAAAATGTAATGGGTTTCATAGTCGTGGGGTTGTTTTGTTGATTTATATTTATGCAGATTATGCCTGCTTATTTTTTACTGAATTTTGCGGTCAGTTTCTCAACTTTGGTTGATTGCGAATTCGGCATTATTGGCATCAACGTTTGTCGGTAGATGATTTCCTTTTTCGAAACAAATTCAATTTCATTGCTGATATTGTATGGGCATGATGGCGTGCATTGATCGGAATAAGTGGTGAATTTCAATATGGGGTCCGTGATGGTCAGATTAACGTCGACACTGAAAAATACACCTCCTTCATTTCCATACATTGTTCTTTTGAGTTGAACGGAATTGTCGCTTGTTTTTTCAAATTTAGCAGCTGTGAAATATGGCCAGTAGAGCTGATCGCCTGACTTTTCCCAACTGCTGAATCCTTCGCATAATATGGTTACGATAGACTCATTTGTAAGTGTTTGTTCTGCCAGAAATTCGAGCTCGTAAATTTTTTCCTGAGCTTCACTGGCTTTGGTATTGTCTTGCGTGAGCGAAATAAAAGTCTTTAGGGATGTAATCGCTTCTGTGTACTGTTTCGTTTTTTCATAAACCTTGCCCAGTTGCAAATGGGGCTCATCCCATTTTGGTGCTAAAGCTATGGCCTGATTGAATTCATCGATGGCCAGCACATAATCATTCGGCTGTTTCGCAATCTCAAACGCTGTTTTACCCCGGATTAAATGTTTCCGGGCCTCTTCAGGAATTTCCTGTGCTACTACATTCATAGTTGCTACAGAAAAAACAACTAAGAGAAAAATTAATCGAATACATTCTTTCATTTGGCGATAGTTTGTATTCGTAAATGTAACAAATATTTGATTGGGTTATTCCGCTGAAACTATAATAATTTGCTATTTGTATTCTTTTTAACAAAGATTTTGTCGCGCACAATATTGTTCAATTCTAAATTAGTTCCGAATAATATCTATTTTGTATTTTTGGTCAATCGGAACTTCTTTATTGAAGCAATAAATGGCAATGAATTTCAAAGTTATAATTGGATTATTATTTTTGCTCACTATGTCTGCATGCCAGTCACCGTGGCTGAGTCAGCAGTACAAACATCTGAACAAAATTGCTGTTTCTGCAAAATCCGAATCCGATACTGTCCGAAAGCACATTGAAAAATATTACAATGTTTTATCATCGCAGCAAAAAATCACACAGGTTCCAAACGCTGATTTTGCCCATGTTTCAAATGCTACGCAAATAAGACATTCCGAAAAACCGTCCTCTTTTTCCGCAATTAAATATATTGCTACAGAAGAATCCATGCGCCTTGTACAAAAGTTCCTTGTAGCAAATACTGATTATCGCAGCGATGGCAAAATGGCTGCGCATGATACAAAAATCTGGTGGTTGTGGGGTGTGCTGTTGTTTATTGCTGCCTTTATGCTGGCCGTTGCGCTTATCCGGTTGATTTCGAAATCGGATAGCGGCTGTCTGGTGATTGGTGCATGGATTCTGTTTTCCGTATTGCTTGCTTTTTTGCTAATCAAAATGATTATTAATTAGACATCCAGATAACCCGACTCGAACGCAAAAACATCGTCCTCATGAAAAAACATTTATTGAGAAATATTATCGTATTTCTACTTTTAGGAGTAGCTTTTTCATCATGCAATCAGATGTTTCTTCAACAGAAATTCAACTATTTGCGCAAAGTGGCTGTTTTGGCTCGCACCGAAACCGACTCAGTGATTGTGCACATAAGCAAGTACAATGAAATTCAAAATTCTGAACAGAAAGACTCTTTGAATGATCATCAAATTGGACTGTCAGAAAATTTGACAAGTTCTGAAAAATTGAAATCAGATTTGCCTGGTCCGATACAATTTACTTTAAGCGAAACAAAACGGATTATAATGCATGATCTCAAACCCCATTCACTCGGCCGGCAAAGCGATTCAAAGGCCTCGGCAGGCGGAATAAACGGATGGGTGCTGGGAGTACTTGTTTTCTTCGGATCATTATTGCTTTTTGCGCTTGTGATTTCGTGGGCCATTCAGGAACAAATGGGCTGCCTTGCCAGTGGATTGGCGGTGTTTGCGCTGCTTTTCGAAATCTGGCTTGTGATGTTTGTTTTGATGTAGCCGGATGCTGAGATGCCTACAGAGGATGACTCAAAATAGCTGTTTGTTAAGACATTCCACCGTTCCGGCCGGTTAACAATCCCTCGAAGGGTTCAAAACCCTTCGAGGGATACTATTCGGCCGGAATGGTGGAATGTTGTTTTTGCTCTGAAGTTTGAAGTTTGAGCCAGCCTCGGGCGTCACAATATTCCATCGTCCGCAGTAAAACGAAGGATATGGAATCGTTGCGACAATGAGAATAAGCCATGAGTCGGATGCTGAGACCTCTCACCAACTATTCCATGTTCTGAGTTGGGTGTAGTCTAATAGTTTTTTCTGCAGGGTTTAGTCTTCGAGACTAAACCCAACAAATCATTTTTTCAGACTACACCCATCGGTAGAACTATGGAATGTTGGTATTCCCGACATTTTAGCGCCAGCCAGTAAAGGGTGATAAAAGACTTGCTGACCTGGAATCGTCAGGGCACAAGCCAAAGCACCCAACGATTCCGTGTCCGCGCTGAATCGCAAATCATTGTCGGGCGGACGCCAAAATGTTGGGTGCGCAGCCGAAAAGGTAATAGCAATTTGTAACTATTCGAGGGGTTTTCCCGGATTTTTTGTAAGTTTGACCCCATAATTCAATACTACTCTATATGAAGAAAAATGTGGTTGTCTCATGCGGGAACGCTGGTCCCAAAGTCCGCTCTGACTGCCGGATTGAAATGCAGATTACTGACCAGGGAGGCATTCAGATCGAACTGAAAAGCAAGGTCAAAGTTCTGTACGGCAACGATATCATCCGTGTGACCATAGAAGTCGCCGGTTTTTATGGAATTGAAAACTGTCAGGTCTCCATCGAGGATTCCGGCGCAGTCACTCCGGTGCTGGCGGCCCGTCTCGAAGCGGCTATTCGTCAGCTGATCGACACCGAGAAAGAATATCTCCTGCCGGTTCTTCCACAAAATCAGTACGAGACTGAAAAGGAACGCAACCGGATTTCGCGTCTTTATCTGCCGGGCAATTCGCCGGCCATGTTCCTGAATGCCGGCATTCATCATCCCGATGGACTGATCCTCGATTTGGAAGATGCCGTTGCTCCGGATAAAAAATTCGAAGCGGCTTTTATGGTCCGTAACGCACTTCGCAACGTCAATTTCTACGGCGCCGAAAAAATGGTGCGTATCAATCAGATTCCACGCGGTCTCGACGATTTGAAATTTATTGTCAATCATGGCGTGAATCTCATTTTGATTCCAAAAATCGAAAGCGCTGAACAGATTCAGCTGGTGAACAAAAAAATCGCAGAGCTGGCAACAGACAAGAATCGCAACATCTGGCTCATGCCCATCATCGAAAGTGCTGATGGCGTTCTTCGGGCAAAGGAAATTGCTTCTGCCGCGCCCAATGTAGTGGCGCTTGCCATCGGGCTCGAGGATTTCACTGCCGATATGGGTGTGCAGCGCACACGCGAAGGAAACGAATCGCTCATGGCCCGCAATCTGCTCACACTGGCCTGCAAATCGGCCGGCGTTCAGGCCATCGACTCTGTTTTCAGCGATGTGGACGATATCGATGGACTGAAAAACACCATCCGCGTTTCGAAGTCACTCGGTTTTGTTGGAATGGGTTGTATTCATCCGCGCCAGATCAAGCCGATTCACGAGGCATATGGTCCCGATGAAGCTGAAATCACCAAAGCTAAAAAAATCGTACTTGCGTTTGATGACGCCACAGCCAAAGGCCTTGGTGTTGTTTCGCTCGGAAGTAAAATGATTGATCCGCCGGTGGTTAAACGCGCCATTCACACCATCGACATGGCTGTGAAACTCGGCAAACTGGCTGCTGACTGGAAAGAACAAATGTTAACTGAAAACGCTTAGTCATGAAAAAATGCGATAAATTCGTAGTAAACGCTATAGGACGTAAAGTCCCCACCGAAGTAAACGGACAGGAAATGGTTCCTTTCAAAGGCCTGCGCCAGCATCGTCCGACCGGACGCAAATATGCGCCACCGATTCCAACCTGCATCGATTATCCCGAAGACGGAAACAAAACCGTTTCTTCGCTCGCTGAAGCTCTGAAAAAATGCGGTCTCAAAGACGGTATGACCATCAGTACACATCACCATTTGCGCGATGGAGATTTAGTGAGCAATACCATTTTTGACATTGCGCATGAAATGGGCGTGAAAGACCTCGTATGGCTGCCTTCAGCATCATTTCCATGCAATGATCCTTTGATCAAATATCTCGAAGATGGCACCATCAACCGCATTGAAGGTTCTATGAATGGCCCGCTCGGGAAATTCACTACCAAAGGCGGCATGACCGGCTGCGCAGTGCTTCGCTCGCATGGTGGACGCGTTCAGGCCATTCAGGATGGTGAAGTTCATATCGATATTGCCGTTGTTGCGGCACCTATTGCCGATCCGTTTGGAAATGCCAATGCCCTCAGCGGAAAGTCTGCATGCGGTATTCTGGGCTATTCACTGGCCGATTATATGTATGCTGATAAAGTAATTATTGTCACAGATAATCTGATTCCTTTTCCATGTATGCCCATGCAGGTGCAGGGAAACTATGTTGACTATGTTGTAGTTGTCGATCAGATCGGTATTCCCGAAAAAATTGTTTCCGGAACCACGCAGGTAACGCGCAGTCCGGACCGTTTGCTGCTGGCAGAATGGACTGCACAGTTTTGCGATGAAGCAGGTTTGTTGCACGATGGTTGCGGCATGCAGGCGGGTGCAGGCGGAACATCGCTCGCAGTGGGTGTTTACATGGAAGAGATACTGAAATCGCGTGGCGAAAAGGCCCGCTTTGCTTTCGGTGGAAGTACCAAGTACATGGTGCAGATGCTCGAAAACGGAACACTTGATTATATTCTTGATGCGCAGGCTTTCGATCTCGAAGCAGTGCGTTCTGCGCGCGAAAACCCGAATCACATTGATTTATCGGTGCTGCAGGCCTACAACTATCACAGCAAAGGCAACTACACAACGATGACCGACATCATGATTCTCGGAGCAACAGAAATCGATGTAAATTTCAATGGTAATGTTGTTACGCACTCTGATGGTTTGCTGCTTCACGGTATTGGTGGCTGGCAGAACTGTCTGCATGCAAAGACCGTCATCATTCCCATTCCGCTGTTCCGCGACCGCATTCCGGTGTTGGTTGACGAAGTAACCACCATCTGCGGCCCTGGTGAAATGATTGATGTAATTGTGACTGAGCGCGGAATTGCAATCAATCCGAAACGCACCGACCTCATCGAAAAGATGAAGAACAGTAAGCTTCCGATCAAGACCATTCAGGAACTGAAAGCTGAAGCTGAGGCCATCTGCGGTAAGCCGGAGAAACCAAAACTCACCAACGAAGCTGTAGCCGTCATCAAATGGGTCGATGGGACCGTTATTGATACGGTTTGGAAGCTGGCGGAATAATTTGAACACCGAACAAGGAAATTAGAAGGAAGAAGGAAGTTTGAAGTAGAGATCCTTCAAAATTCTTACTTCCTTGTTCCTTGTTCAGAGTTCCAGCGACCCGGAATCTCCCCGAAAACCTTCGCAGCCGCTCCAGTTCTTTTGTCCACGGATGACACGGAAAGCACGGATTACAATGCCCGCAGCAGGTCTTTGGATTTAAGCGGATAAAATGTCTTGCAGCCTGCGACTGAAGCCATTCCCACGGATAATTGAAAAAGTGTTTTGTAGTCAATGATTATTACGCAGTAAAAATTGTTGACGTCCGAGTCATCGCGATGGGGCCGCTGAAACAAAAGTATTTCCGTGAACCGAAGTGCCTGAAAGGCACGAGCTCATGAGCACCGGAAATAGTACAAGAATGCGAATAAATCAGTGTAATCTGTGGACTCTGTATTACCTGACCCGGGATCTCCTGGAAACCTTCGCAGCCGCTCAAATCTCTTCGCAGCAAATGACATTCGGAGGATGTCGAACAATAATAGCGTCAGGCGACCTTGTCATCACGTGAAGCCGGATGTCTATGCGCAAAACAATATCCGATCCTGAAGGATTCGATTGTACACGAATTAAGTTTCGTCTTTTCTAAATTGAATAAAAAAGGGAGCAACACCGTGCTCCCTTCAAATTATGATTTTAAAAACTTTTCTGGCGCGGATTTTAAATCCGTGACAGATTTTATCTCATCACCGACAACCTTCTCGTCAGAACCACATCTTTGTATTCGAGGGTGTACACAAAGATGCCCTGACCGAGATTACTGAGATCGACGTTCACCGAATTCTTTCCGCTCTGGCCATCAATGGTAGTGGTCTGAATCAGCTCGCCCAAAGTGTTGCGCAATGTGAGCACACATTTGCCGGGGGCGGGGAGCGTGAAACTGATTTCGGTTTGTGTGGAGGCGGGGTTGGGGTGGATGTTGAGGTCCAGATTACTTTCCATTTCATTGATCTGAACCGTTGTTCCTGACGCAAGAATAAACGATAATGCGGACCCTGTCGGACTGTTCCATGTGCCATCAGAATTCAGACTTACAGCATTTGAAACTGTGGCTGTGGTATTGAAAGGCAATCCTGCAATGCTGTCGAACATCATTGTGATTGTAGCTGCGGAGCCATATCCGTTGAATCCGGTTCCGTCGGTTTTGGTGAATGCAAGCGAATATTCATTGGTGCCTGTGTTTTTCAGGAGCTTCAGTTGCGTTGCTGGTGCGGCCAGCAGTGCGGTCAGTGTAAAGTTGGCAATATGAACATTTGTGTTCACATTGAAATCAAATTTAATTCCGTGCAGATCCGTAAATGGATTTGCTGCATCGCTCAGCACGACTTCGATTTGGGTGGGTGTGTTCACCGTAATGGTATCGGGGAAAAGCAGCGAGACAGTTGGGGTTGCCTTTGGAAAGTTTGGTGTGATGCCGGTTTTGAATGTGTGTGTCAATCCGTAGTTTTGCGAAATGGCCATGGTGTCATTGTACAGCGTAATGCCATCGCCGTTGCAGTCGGCAAATTTCAGATCTAGGGCCGCACCGCTCATGTTGGCACCCCAATCGAACGAGGTCTGCGGAAGCCAATCAATGCTCACCGAATCGCGCGGAGAGCCGGGTACATTGTAATTCAATCCGAGCAGCAACAAATCGTTTCCGTCAACAAGCCCGTCGTTGCTGATGTCGCCGGGGTAGACAGGGGAGATTAATGGTGTAAATTCATCTGCACCAATGTCGGGGGTTACAAGATCGCGAAGCTCACCATCGATATCATCAGTCACCAACAATGGTGTTCCGGAATTATTACTGGCATATCCCGTAACGTGCAGGTCGGTTGGTGAAACAAACCCCGGATTAGCGTTTACCGAATTGCTGTCTTTCATCGCTGTTGCATTCCAATCGGACAAGGTGATGCAAGGTGTCGATCCATAATAGCATAGCGTATCTCCGTTGGTGTAAAGGACATTAAAATCTGAAATGGAATTGTTTGTTGTACAATGAATGGCATACCCGCCACCTGAATTTGCAAAGACATTGTTTTTTATTTCATTATAATAGCTGCTCGTTGAATAATATGACCTGCTGGATGAAATATTACTACTCATGCAGTGCACTGTATTATGGTATATGTTATAGTAGTCTGTTCCTGCAAGAGAAATTCCAAAGGCATTGGCAGAATCTCCAATGAAAACAAAATTATTAATTACATTCCCGTGCGACATTGAACTTCCAGTGCATGAGTTAAGAGATATGCCATATCCGTTTTGCTGAGAAATATGATTTTTACTGATAGTAGAGAAATTACAGGTATTAAAATAAACACCAAAATTTAAAGTTGATGTGGAATTCGTTGAAATTGTGTTATTGTTTATAGTGAGATTATTTTGATGATTTGCATTAATTCCAAAGCAAAGATATCCGGATATGATATTTCCTTCGATAACATTATTGTTTTCATTGCCGGGAGTTGGACCACGCATATAAATGCCCAGCGCGCCATTCAAAATTTGATTGTTTCTAATAACAATATTACTGTCTGCGCCAGAAAAGTCATTGATTATTGCAGACCTTTCCCAATATAACATTGAGCTGACCTGACTCTGAATAATATTTCCTTCAATCAGAATATTTGTTGCGCCGCCGCCTATCCGTACACAGTTGCTGAAAGATGTATCCAATGCCTGAATAGTCAGATTTTTCAATGCGATATGATTGACGCCTTCAAGATACACTACATAATTTTCACTGACATCGGCTGCATCGTGCAGAATGGTTACATCTGAAGCATTGCCTGTGGCAGATTGCAGTATGATGGGCGCATTGGGCCCCATTCCCGGTATTGGTGAAGTGAAATGCAACAAAGTGTCGTAAACGCCGGGAGCAATATTAAACACAGTGGTATCACTTACACCGCACGTGCTTAATCCTGTCACGATATCTGAAAAGTATTTGTAGTTGTTTCCCGCAGAGGCCTGGCTTGGATCAAGGGTATATACACCACCAAATATTGTTCTGCAGACATAATATACGATTGACAAGCTGTCGTTGAAAATGAAACTGTCAGCGTGGTCGTTGGGAAGTTTTGTCCATGCTTTGATTGTGTTATTTCCGACATTTGAAAAAGAAACGGTGTTAAGCAAGATATCGACAGATACTTCATCAGGCAGCAGTGTGCCTGTCCAGATGACCGATGGCTGCATGATTCCATTGACCGACCATTCTATTTCTGCTTTGACCAATGTGTCAGGACCAAAGTTTTTAATCTGCACTTTTGCATTATAAACAGAGTCTTGCATCAGATAAGATGTATCCTGAGGCGATAATATACTGACGACACCGGTATTATATGGGAACGGAATGAATTCATCTGCTCCGATATCAGGATTTGTCAGACTCCTGGCTTCATTGTCAATATCAGTAGTTACGCCAACCGGCGTACCGACACCATTTAAGGTGAAAGTTGAAATATGGAGATCTTCTGTTGAAGTAAAATATGGATTTTCATTTACTGAATTATTATCCATACCTGTTTGTGTACTCCATTCAGTGAAGTTGGAGAAAGTAAAGTACTCAATGGCACCAATAGTCTGGCCGGTAGTATATAAATTGTTGTAATCACTGGTTCCGCTTGTAATGCCATTTATAAAAATCACTTTACCATCTGCCGTATTGGACAATATATTATTCTTGAGTTCAAAATCGCTGCTGTTGTCAAATCTGATCGTTATGGATGTATTATTATTACCCCAGCAATGAATGCTGTTATGAAATACATTTTGATAATTTGAATAGTTCAGATGCAAGCCGATTGCATAAACTGAACCTCCTACAGAAATGAAGTTGTTCGAAATCTCACTTCTTGCAGATGCAGTTCCATCGCAATAATTAAAGTACAATCCCTTATTGAAGGGCTGGTTGATTTTGTTTTTACTGACAATGGAATTATCGCAATAGTTAAGCGATACAGAAACAGAAGATGGGAATGCTGAATTTGTTTTCAGGTTATTGCCGGAAAGAACAGCGTTTTTAAAACAGGATAAATAAATTCCACTATAATTATAATCGATAAACTGATTGTTCTCAACCGTGATGGTATTGGTCAGAGATGTGGATCCGATTCCTTCACTATAAATTCCGCAGGATCCGCGATTGAAAACATTGTTTCTGATTATTAGGCAACTGTCGTTTGTACCTGATAAATCGCGGATCAGAGCCATTTCGGCACTTGTGGAATTTGTTGCCTGACCTTCAAGGATATTGCCTTCAATCTCAATGAATCCGGCATTGTTCCCGATTCTGAAACAGTTTCCGTAGTTGGAGCCCAATGCACGCAGCGTCATGTTACGGAATGACAGGTGATGTGCTCCGTTGATTTCTATGATATAGTTCTTTATATCGGATATGGAATTTTGCTGCAATACCACATCTGTTGGGTTTCCGGAAGCAGATTGGAACGTGATGGGAGCTGTACTGCTCATTCCGGGAATTGTTTTCGGAAAAGTGAGCAAAGTGTCATAAATGCCGTTTGCAATATTGAAAACCGTTGTGTCATGCACCCCGCATTCATTCAATATATCAATCACTTCATCGAAATACTGATAGTTATTCCCGCCTGTCGGAAGGCCCGGATCAATGGTGTAATTGCCTGCGAAAACAAGTGAACAGATTGTGTATGTTTTTGACAGACTGTCATTGGCAACATACTCATCGGCTGAGTCATTGGGCAAACTTGTCCAAGCCTTGATAGTTGCCGTTCCCGGGCTGGGGAAAAACATATTGCCGATAGCAATACTGTCCGAAATTTCACCAGGGAGTACTAATCCGGTCCATAAAAATGGTGTTTGAAGAACATTGTTGACCGACCAATTAATGGTTACTTTATTCAGCGTGTCGATACCAAAATTCTTGATCCTGACTTTTGCAGAATAAATAGTGTCTTTTATGGGATAGGGTACTGAAAGTGGTTCGGATATTTCTACCACTCCTGCATTTTCATTATACAGCGTGTACTCATCGGCTCCCAGGTCGGGATGCACAGTGCTTCGGGGTTCACCATCGATATCAGTAGTTATCGATAATGGTGTTCCCAGATTGTCCATTGGAATACAATAGGTGTGCAGGTCGGTCAACGAAATAAATTCAGGATTCATGCTGACAGAATTACTGTCTCTGTGCGATTTGGTAATCCAGTCTGGCAAATCTATCGCTTTGACAGAGGTGTTGCCATACAATCCCAAATAAGTGCCGGTAGTATAAAGATTATTGAAGTCAGATTTATATGATGATGTGTCAGTGTAAATAGCATACCCCCCGCTGAAATTTGCCACTATATTGTTTTTTACATTGCAGCTTGTTCCATTGGAAACCTGAAATGCTCTTGAGTCTGTTGGGAATGTGCCTGTAACCAGAACACTGTTGTGATAAAAATTGTACATTGTACTATACAAGGAACCGATTCCTATGCATGGATAAATGCTTGAACCATTAATCAGTACAAAGTTATTGGAAACTTCACCATAATTGGAAAACATTCCATCGCAATAATACAAATGTATACCATAGCTCTTTGGTACACTTATCCGGTTATTGGTAATCTTGCTGTAATCGGTGTATGACAAACTGAGTCCACTTCCACCTGAATATTGAGTGTTTGTTGAGAGAACATTATTGCTGATTTTCATATAACTCTCGTTTTGGGTATAGACAGCAGAAGCATAGAAGTTTGTGAAAGTATTATCAAGGATTTTATTGTTGCTTTCAGGAAAAGTAGTGGACATGCCTTCAAGATATATTCCGAATGAAGCGTTGATGAAAGAATTGTTGCTGATGGTAATATAATTTTCATTTGTTGCTTTCAAGCTTCTTATCAATGCCCTGGAAGAATCCCAGGCGGTGACCGTCAATCCCTCAAACACATTGTTTTCGATTTTAATATCTCTGCTGCTGTTTCGTAAAAGAATGCAGGTGCTGTATAATGTACCAAGCGATTGAAAGGTGAGATTCCTGAAAGTTATGTATTTTGCCCCATTCAGATCAATAACATAATTGTTTGCATAGGAAGTAGGAATATTCCGCAAAACTACGTCTGCAGGGTTTCCCGTTGCTGATTGAAATATTAATGGATTAAAAGGATTTATTCCGGTAATTGTGTTTTGAAAGGTAAGCAATGTATCATAAATTCCGCTTGCAATGTTAAAGATGGTGGTGTCGGCAATACCACATGAATTTAGCCCTATCAGCACATCGGAAAAGCTTTGAAAGTTTGTCCCTGTTGTTGGTTGAGATGGATCAATGCTGTAGTTCCCGTCCAGTCCTCCGGGACAAACCAGAAATTGTTTTTTCAGGGTGTCGTTGCCGCCATTGGCATCCGGCACATCATTCGGTTGCATAGTCCACACTCCAATTGAATTTTTTCCAGGAATTGAAAACATGACTGAATCAACAAGAATATTACCGGAGATCATTCCGGGCAATAGTGTATCCAGCCAAACAAATTGAGGCTGCAGTACACCGTTTAGTTTCCATCCGATGACTGCTTTTGTGAGTGTATCAGTTCCAAAGTTTTTTATCTGTATTTTAAAACCGTTGTTTACATTAATGACAGGACCTGGTGAATTCGCAGGTTCAACAACAGCAACTACACCGGCATCGTCCGAAATAATAGAATATTCATCAGCACCAATATCGGGCGCTGTTGTGCTTCGGATTTCCCCGTCAATATCATCGGTGATCCCGACAGGAGTTCCCATATCCTGCGTGAGAAAATTGTAGGTGTGAAGATCCGATGAAGAAATAAAACCGGGGCCAACACTGACAGAGTTGCTGTCTTTCCCCGATGCCTGCACCCAGTCGGCAAGCGTTATGCAGTTTGTATAAGGATACCATCCGATATAGGATCCGGTTGTATACAGATTGTTGTAATCTGAAACAAAAGTCGAAGTAGCATTAGCATAGAAAGCAAATCCACCTCCTGAATTCGAAAATATATTGTTTTTCACAATCACATTAGTGGCCCCGGAAAGACCAAATGCAACTGAACTTGTGTTTGTATTGGCACAAAGCACACTGTTGTGAAAAACGTTATAGTAGGTCGATCCTTGCAAATTTAGCGCGGAACTGGCTGCCGTGGATTGACCGACTGAAATGAAATTGTTGGAAATCTCTCCTCTTAACAGAGTGTCTCCATTGCACGAATTAAGCAATATTGCCTTGAATCGCGGTGAAACAATGCGGTTTTTCAGTACTCTTGCATAATCAGAAGTAAGCAATTCAACAGCGGCGGTATTGCCAAAACCTGAATTGGTTGAAATATCGTTGTTGCAGATAAGAATACTGTTTTGATCTTTGGTGACAATGGCTGACTTATAAAAATTGGAAAAAGTATTTCCGTCAATCACATTATTTTTTCCAGGAGCTGAATTGCCATACATGTCAATCCCAATAGCTCCGTTTATAAAAACATTGTTCCGGATAACAATATTGGTGTCTTTTGAATAATCAAGAGTATGAAGCAAAGCCAGGTCTGCGCTTGTAAGTGTGGTTGCGGGTCCTATCAGCGATGAGCCTTCAATCAGAATGTTTTTGCAGTTGTTTCTTAAAGTAATGCATGTTGTGAAGTATGTGCCTATGGCACGAAATGTAATGTTTTTAAAAGAAACGAATTTTACTCCATTGAAGTCAACAACGTAATTATCGGTAGCAGATGTGGCCTTATGTTTCAGAATTACATCCGCCGCATTCCCCGTTGCAGACTGAAATGTTATAGGTGCTGTTGCTCCCATGCCCGGAATGGCAGATGAAAAAGTCAGCAACGTGTCATATACGCCGCTGGCAATATTGAAAACTGTTGTATCATTAACACCGATGGTATTCAGTACAGTTAATGCATCACCAAAATACTTAAAATTGTTTCCGGCGGTTGGCTGTGACGGATCAATGGTATAGATTCCCGACAACTGCGCACTGGCTGTCTGTGTTGAAAATGAAGTTATCATCAAAGCCGCGGTCACAGCCAAAAATGAATAAATTTTTATCATCGCCGTAATGGTTAATATTATCAAAGATAGAGTTTTAATTCACACGGATAAACTTTTTGAAATTTTTTTCCAATAGAAAAGGGAGCAACACCGTGCTCCCTTCTCATTTTTTTAGTTTTCTGGCGCGGATTTATAATCCGTGACAGAAATTATTTAATCACCGACAACCTTCTCGTCAGCACCACATCTTTGTATTCGAGGGTGTACACATAGATGCCCTGACCGAGACGGCTGAGATCAACATTCACAGAATTTTCTCCGCTCTGTCCATCAATGGTTGTGGTCTGAATCAGCTCGCCGAGCGTATTGTGCAGTGTGAGCACACATTTGCCAGGGGCGGGGAGGGTGAAACTGATTTCGGTTTGGGTAGAGGCGGGGTTGGGATGGATATTGAGAGCGAGTGGAAGATTTGAATTGGTTTGATCTATGCCGTTGGTTCCAGTAGGAACCATTGAAATACATGCCGAATCGTTATCTCTGTAAATATCTCCGGAGACTGACGTGTATGCACAAAGTGTATAGGTTGAATGAGGGCCTGTGTAGGGATTGCTGAAAGTGAAAACGGCAGAGTCACCAGGAATAAGAGTGCCGGTCCATTGTTCTGCATTGAAAATGCTGTTTTCTGGAATTTTATAGCTTACATAAAACTGATGCAACGTATCGGTTCCGTAATTCTGAAGAACAACCTGAACATTGATGAGGCTATCGGCCTGTGTTGAATCCATTGGGCTGACGATATGTTTTACACCGGCATCGAAAGGCATTTCAGGGGTTAGGATTCTGATATTATCAATGGCCATCCCGTTGTAGTTCATGGTTGCGTCTGAATAAAACCCAAAACGGAGTCTTACTGTCGCATTCCCAATCACATTGGTGAGCGGAATGCATGCTTGTTTCCATCCGCCGGTGTTCAAGGACCAACCTGAGTGCCCCGAGAAATGTGCGTCGTACCAATTAAGGGCATTAACATCGTTAATGGATCCCAGATAACCCCAGGTGGTTCCGTTGTTGACAGAATACTGAATAAAAGACCCGTCTTGATTTTCCTGCGTGTCGAGCCAGTAGTAAAATGAAAGATAAGCACTTGAAATACCGGAAAAATTGAATGATGGCAAATTGAGAAATGCCAGCACAGAATCGGGATAATTTCCGTCAAGATTGGTTGTCCAGACTGCCTGAGAGTTGAACGGATAATTAATCACAGTTGCAGCAGGAAATCCATATTCCCACACTGGCGAGTTTGAATACAGTTCTGAAACCGAATCGTCATTATCTTCAAAGAAAATATGAGAAGGGACTCCAAAAAATCTTTTGCTTTTTGAGTTGTTATAAAAGATTGTGTCTTCCGGCAATGACAAAGAAACCTGCAGTATGTTCAAATCAGGATTGACGGTCAGCGAAGAAATCGTCAATGTATCAGTTTCATTGTATTGAAGTACGCCATTCCAGGTGTTTGTGACAGAAGATCCCGAATTATAAGTATATTGCCATGGTATGGAATAAACAGTTTCGCTGCCATTGTTTATAATAATAAAACGTGCGTCTGTTACACTATTTTCAGGTTGAATAAAATCAGGTTCCATAATTGAAATAATTTCGAGATCATATCTGAATGGGTTGTATTCATCGGCTCCAATATCAGGATTGGTGGCACTTCTTGGGTCACCGTCAATATCATGTAAAATTCCAACAGGGGCTCCCGCGTTGTTCAGTATTGTACTTGCCGTGTGTAAGTTTGTTTGCGAAATAAAGGCAGGATCAACAGCCACCGAATTGGTGTCGGAAACGGCGGCAACGATCCAATCCGAAAGAGTAGCAATGGCGGATGAACTTAAAAATCCAATATTGGGCCCTGTTGTATAAAAATTGTTGTAGTCAGAATTAAAGTTGTTTATTTGGGCTGAGAAAGCGTAACCCCCACCAGGATTGGAAAAAATGTTGTTTCTGATATCAAAATCGTTGCCCGAGACGTATCTGAAAGACACACTGGATGAAGCCTGCGTGCTGTACACATTGGCGCTGTTATGATATACATCGAAAAAAGAGGAATTGCTTGCAAAAATCCCATAGGCAGTTTGAGTGCCTCCGATGCTTATGAAATTATTGAAAACCTCCCCATGCTCTGCAGCGCTGTTGTAGCAATAATTCAGCGATATTCCTGTGTAGTTCTGGGTGATACGATTGTCAGAAATGTGCGGGTAGTAGCAATAATTTAAATATAATCCATTGATGCTAGGATAGGTCGAACCTGATTCAAGCGAATTCCCTTTCAGTATGGTATTGGTCTGATATCGTGAATATATTCCTGCACCACAGTAATTGGAAATATTGTTGTCCTCAATAGTATTATTGTTTTCTGTGTTTGAGGAGGAAATCCCGGACATGTATATTCCATAGGACCCATTTACGATGGTGTTATTTCTGATTAAGATGGAATGATCGTTTGATGTTTCACTATTGTAAATCAGGGCAAGAGTGCTTGATAGCTGGTAAGATGATGGCCCCTCTATCACATTGTTTTCGATTGTAATGATACTGCAGCTGTTTCTCAGTGAAACACATCTTCCGTAGTTTGCGTTCAGTGCTTTCAAAGTGAGATTGCGTAATGTAATGAATGAAGCACCGCTGATGTCAATTATAAAATTGGCGGCAGCGGTTGTTGAATTGCGCTGAATGGTGACATCGGCCGGATTGCCTGTTAATGATTGAATGGTTAAGGGAGCCGATTGCCCAAGACCGGGTATATTAGCCGTAAAGATGAGCAAGGTATCGTAAACTCCGCTGGCAATATTTATGACAGTTGTATCACGTAGTCCACATGTGTTGAGTACGCTCAGAAAATCTGAAAAATATTGAAAATTCGTACCAGCTGACGGCAACAGGGGGTCGATGGTATATGTGCCTGCAAGCACAATCTCGCACGCAGTGTATGTTTTTTTAATTGTATCATTGATGTTTTTTAGATCAATTGAATCATTGGGCATAGAGGTCCACGCTTCAATGACGTTGTTGCCAGTCAAAGTAAAAACAATGGTTCCGATATTCAGTTCAGGCGAAATGGAGTCAGGCAAAAGTTGTCCGGTCCAAAAATACGAGGGTTGAATAGTACCATTCAACGACCACTCAACCGTTACTTTTGAAAGAGTATCGGAGCCAAAATTCCTGATTTTGAATTTCACCGGATAGGATATGTTAATCAAGGGGACCGGAGATGAAACTGGCTCAGTGATTTCCACCACTCCTGCATCTTCAGCAGGCACTATAAACTCATCAGCTCCAATATCAGGGGTGGCTACGTTGCGCGATTCGCCATCAATGTCATCAATTATTCCTACAGGAAATCCTTCATTATTCAGAAAATGAGACGATACATGCAAATCAGACGGGGAAGAGAATAGTGGATCAATGCTGACAGAGTTTGAATCCATCAGTGTTGCTGCATTCCATTCAGCCAATGTCGCAATGTTTGTACCCGAAAAATATCCCAACGAAACACCGGTTGCATAAAGATCGTTATAGTCAGAAATAAAATTACCATAAGTGGAGTGGAAAGCATATCCACCGCCTGTATTTGCCAATATGTTGTTTTTGATTTCACAGTTGTTGCTGTTATAATAATAAAATGCACGGCTGGGTGTTGTACCGGAACTGGTACAGTTGACACTGTTATGATAGAAATTGTAATAGTTTGTGTACTGAATAATCATTCCATTGGCATTGCTTGCACCCTCAACAGTGATGAAGTTATTGGAGACCAGTCCACGATTAGTTGAATTCGCGTCGCAGTAATACAGGTACAGACCGTTATATTTCGGAATATTGATTCTGTTTTTTTCTATCTGGCTAAAATCGTTGTACTGCAAATAAATCCCGTATTGTGTTGCATTCACCGAATTGGTTGAAATCACATTGTTGCTGATACTTATGTTGGTCTGATAAAAAGACTGGATGCCTGCAACATAATAATTGGAAATAGTATTTCCTTCAATAACATTGTTCCGTTCAAGTGAACTCGATGATGTTCCGTAACAGTATATTCCAAATGACCCATTGATCAGGATATTGTTTCTGATAACAATGTTGCTGTCCAGTGAAGCTGCCTTATTAATAACGACGGCCATGCTTACATTTGTACTGGTGGTCGCGATCCCGGTTATTATATTTCCTTCCAGTGTATTGTTTCTTGAATTATTTCTGAAAACAACACAATTTCCCAGATAGATATCCAAGGCTTTGAGAGTCATATTTTTAAAAGTCAAATATCGGGCTCCGTTCAAATCGACAACGTAATTGTCGGATGAGGTGCTTGCCGAGTGTTGAAGAACAACATCGGAAGGCACACCCGAAGCAGACTGAAATGTGATTGGTGCATCGGGGCCTATTCCCGGTATGGCGCCGGTAAACGTCAGAAGCGTGTCATACACGCCACTGGCGATGTTGAAAACAGTAGTATCGCCAACTCCGCATTCGTTCAAAATAGCAAGCACCTGCGAAAAATACTGATAATTGTTTCCTGCTGTTGGTTGCAACGGATCTATTGAATAGTTTCCGGCGAAAACGGTCTTACAAACGAAATATGTTTTTGTGCAGGTGTCATTGAAAACAAATGAATCGGATGAATCATTCGGCAGTGTGGTCCACACTTCGACAACATTGTTACCTGTATTTGCAAATGCAAGCGTCCCAATGGTTATGCTGGAGATGGATTCATCAGGCAGCAGCGAACCGGTCCAACTATAGGATGGTTGCAAAATGCCATTGACTGACCATTTTATAGTCGCTTTACTCAACGTGTCAGTAGCAAAGTTCCGGATGGTCACTATCACCGGATAGATTGTATCCTGAATGGGAAAGGGATGTTCCAGCGGCGATAAAATTTCAGTAATACCCGCATTCTGAGCACCGGGTGTAAACTCATCCGCTCCAATATCAGGAGTGGTGGAACTACGGATTTCGTCATCGATATCGGTTGTGATCCCAACCGGAGTACCGCTGCCATTCAAAGCCAGCGTGGAAACATGCAGGTCTTGCTGAGAAGCAAAATAAGGGTTTTGCTGTACCGAATTCGAATCCAGACCAGTGTATGAAATCCATTCGGCAAATGTTGGAATTGCTGCAAAATTGAAAGATCCAATGTACTGCCCGGCAGTATGCAAATTATTGTAATCACTGGATATACCGGAACCAGAAAGAAATATGGCTCTTCCACCTGCAGCATTTGAAAAAATATTATTTTGGATATTTGTATAACTGCTGTTTTCATTGGTAAATGCATTTGTTGCGGCATTTGGGCCCCAGTAGTTTATACTGTTGTGAAAAACATTATGATAGGTTGAATTGGATAAATAAAAAATACTTGAACCCACAGATCCTCCGACAGAAATGAAGTTATTCGAAATCTCGCTTCTTGCCGATGAAGAGCCATCGCAGTAAGTAACAGACACCCCTCTGCCGCTGAATTGATTAATTTTATTACTGCTGGATTTACAATAATCGCAATAGTAAAGATACAATGCAACAGAGGATGTATATGCCGAATTTGTGGTCAGCTGATTATTTCGTATTTGCGCATTTTTATAATAACTCAGCCGTATGCCAGCATCATAATAACCTGTTATTATATTGTTTTCAATTGTAACAGAATTTGTCATTGAGGTTGTAACCATTCCAGTACCATGTATTCCATATGAACCGTTTAATAACGTGTTGTTTCTGATAACAATATTACTGTCGTTGTAGCCCGACACATCATAAATCAAAGCCAGATTGGTATTGGATAATGTTGTTGAGGGCCCTTCAATTACATTTCCTTCAATTACAATAAAACCCGCATTGTTGTCAATTCTGAAACAGTTGCCATACGTGAGGCCTAATGCACGAAGCGTCATATTCCGGAAATTCATGTGCTGAGCCCCTTTTATTCCAATAATGTAGTTGAATGAGCTGGATGTTGAATTATGCTGTAATACTACATCCGATGGATTTCCGGTTGCAGATTGAAATGTGATAGGTGCCGTTTCGCCCATGCCCGGAATTGTTTTCGGAAAAGTGAGCAATGTATCATAAACGCCGCTTGCAATGTTGAATACGGTAGTGTCGTTCACACCACATACATTCAATATATCTAACACCTCGTCAAAATACCGGTAGTTGCTGCCTCCGGTCGGTATTCCCGGATCAATGCTGTAGGAGCCGGCAAAAACAGTTTTACACACATTAAAAACTTTACTAACGCTGTCATTCGCATTGTATGCATCAATCGAATCGTTGGGCAAAATAGTCCATGCTTTAAGGACACTGTTTCCAATGTCGGTAAATATTGCATTTCCAATGGTAATTTCACCCGACACTTCGTTAGGGAGCAATGAGCCGGTCCACGCATATGGTGATTGAAGTATGTTGTTTATCGACCACTCAATGGTTACTTTTGTAAGTGTGTCGGCACCAAAATTCTTAATTCTGACTTTTGCAATGTAAATGGAATCTTTAATCGGATTTGGCATTGAAAGCGGCTCCGAAATCTCGACCACTCCGGCATTTTCCAATGAAGGTGTGTACTCGTCAGCGCCCATGTCAGGATTTGTCACGCTGCGGCTTTCTCCATCAATATCGGTTGACACAGACAAGGGTGTTCCAAGATTGTCCATTGCAAGGCAATAGGTGTGTAAATCAGTCGTTGAAATGAATTCCGGATCAATGCAAACAGAATTACTGTCGTTTTGTGCTGCATTGATCCAGTCTGGCAAAGTTGCCACGAGCGCACCTAAATAGTAACCAATTTTACTTCCGGTAGTGTAAAGATTGTTGAAGTCAGATTTAAAAGTTGCGTTGCTGGCATATATTGCATATCCTCCTCCAAAATTTGCCAATATATTATTTCTGACAAAATTGTTTGACCCACCGATTAATTGAAGAGATTTTCCATAAGTAGCATGTGTGCCTGAGACCCGTATGCTGTTGTGGAAGTAATTATAATAGGTGCAATAGTTTGAGTAGATTCCAATCGAATAAGAAGTACCGCCAACCATCACAAAGTTATTGGATACTTCTCCAAAGCTAGCAGGTGTGCCATCACAATAATTCAAATAGATTCCGTAATATCGGGGAGATATAATGGTGTTGTCCGCAACAAGGCTTTCATCTGAGTATGAAAGTGAAACGCTTATAGTATTGCTGTATGCCGATGAGGTTGAAAACGAGTTGCCTGATACGATTAATTTTTTCTGATACGCGGCATAAATTCCTGACCAGTAATAATTCTCAAAAGTGTTTCCCTCAATGATATTATTGTTTTCAAGCGCAGTTACAGATGAACCTTGAAAATACAAGCTGAAGGATCCATTGTGGAACGTGTTATTTCGTATCACAATATTGCTGTCGGCAGAAGTATTCGGATCGTAGATCAGAGCAAGATTTGTAACACCTGAGGTGGCTACTGGTCCGGTTATTTTATTGTTTTCAATTGTGATATTCCGGCAACTATTTTTCATCGTTATACAAGTGCCGTATGTACCACCCATCGATTGCAGACTAAGATTTCGAAAGGTCATGAATTTTGCTCCGTTCACTTCAATCACAAAGTTATTTGCAGTAGATGTCGAATTGTTTCGCAATAACACATCTTCAGGATTCCCCGTTGCTGACTGAAATATTACTGGTGCCGAAGGACCCTGACCCGGGATTGCATTTCCGAAAGTTAGCAATGTGTCGTAAACCCCGCTTGCAATATTAAAGATTGTTGTATCCGATAGACCACACACGTTTAGCACAGTCAGTACATCTGCAAAACTATGGAAATTAGTCCCGGTAGTAGGTTGAGCAGGATTAATACTGTAGCTTCCGGCGAGAGGTACAGGACAAACAAGATATTGTTTTTTCAGAGTGTCGTTGCCGGCATTGGCATCTGCCAAATCATTCGGCAGTGTGGTCCATGCCTGAACAGAATTAGCCCCGGCATCAGAAAAAAGCAAAGTTCCGATGACGATGCTTCCGGATGTAAAACCAGGCAGAAGCGTGTCCTGCCAGATAAACGATGGCTGTAAAATTCCGTTGAGGCTCCAGTTGATGGTTGTTTTTGTCAGGGTATCTGTTCCATAATTTTTTAAGCTAACCGAAACATTGTAGTTTGTATTAAGGAATGGAAGTGGAGAGCTGGCTGGTTCATTAACCGCTGCAACACCGGCATCATTTGATCCGACAGAATACTCATCAGCCCCAATATCCGGAGTATAGTTGCTGCGGGTTTCCCCATCTATATCATCCGAAATTCCTACAGGAATCCCTTTGTCTATGGCGAGTAGATTGAAAGTATGCAAATCGGTATGGGAGATGAAACCGGGACTGACACTAATTGAGTAGTTGTCTTTTCCCGAAGCCAGACTCCAGTCTGCAAGTGTTGCCCTGTTCGCGGAATTGTAATAGCCTGTATACGCGCCTGTGGTATGCAGATTATTGTAGTCGGAAGTGAAGGCTGTAGTACTTGTGTAAAACGCATATCCTCCGCCTGTATTGGATAAAATATTGTTTTTAATGTTTAATGCCGAACCGTAATTCACGTATAGTGCTCTTCCGTTTGATGTATTCGTACTTGAGCAGAGAACGCTGTTGTGGTAAATATTAATATTTGTTGAATAGTATGAATAAATTCCATATGCGGTTGAATTACCTCCGACGGAAACGAAATTGTTGGAAACTTCGCCTTTGGTTACTGCATCTCCAGCGCAATAATACAAATATATTCCATAATTCTGCGGTGAGACGATACGGTTTTTAAAAACTCTCCCGTAATAAGTTTCACTCAGATACATCCCGGCGGTTACAATGTTGTCGGAGTTAGTCGTGATATAGTTGTTGCAGATATGTATGTATTTCTGATATAAGGTCTGTATGGCTACGGCATAATAGTTCGTAAAAGTATTTCCTTCTATTATGTTATTATGTTCACAAAATGTACCTTCACCGTACATATGCACTCCATAAGATCCATTTTTAAATTCATTGTTCCGGATAACAATATTACTGTCGATAGAAGTTCCCAGGTCGTTAATCAAAGCCATATCTGCGCTAATCATTGTTGTTGTTGGTCCTTGAAGCAACAAACCTTCAATCAGAATATTTCTGCAACTGTTTCTCAAAACTATGCAGTTTGCATAAGTTCCTCCATTGGATTGAAGTGACATGTTTTTAAAAGAAATGAACTTTGCTCCATTGATATCGATTACGTAATTGTCAGAACTGGACACCGCCATATGTTTCAATACCACATCCGCCGTATTCCCCGTAGCAGATTGAAATGTGATCGGTGCTGTTGCTCCCATGCCCGGAATGGTCGATGAAAAGGTCAGCAGTGTATCATACACCCCACTGGCAATATTGAATATGGTTGTGTCATTTACTCCAATGGTATTCAATGCTGTAAGCGCATCACCAAAATATCTGAAATTGGTCCCTCCGGTCGGTTGCGATGGGTCAATGGTGTATGTTCCCGACAATTGCGCGCGCACGGTTATTGTTGATGCGGATATCAATAAAAGTGTTATTAATAAACCTAGGAGGTGCTTAAATCCTGACATGATAAAGGTGTTAATATTATCAAAGATAGAGTTTTAATTCACACGGATAAACTTTTTGAAATTTTTTTTCAATAAAAGAAGGGAGCAACACCGTGCTCCCTTCTCCTAATTATTTTTTCATTTTGACATATCCGATCAAAAATCAAAAATCGGATATCCTAGTTCTTAAATCATGGTTTATTTAATCACCGACAACCTTCTCGTCAGCACCACATCTTTGTATTCGAGGGTGTACACATAGATGCCCTGACCGAGATTACTGAGATCGACGTTCACCGAATTCTTTCCGCTCTGACCATCCATGGTAGTGGTCTGAATCAGCTCGCCAAGCGTGTTGCGCAATGTGAGCACACATTTGCCGGGGGCGGGGAGCGTGAAAGTGATTTCGGTCTGGGTGGAGGCGGGGTTGGGGTGGATGCTGAGGTCCAGATTACTTTCCATTTCATTGATCTGAACCGTTGTTCCTGACGCAAGAATAAACGATGATGCGGACCCTGTCGGACTGTTCCATGTGCCATCAGAATTCAGACTTACAGCATTCGAAACAGTGGCTGTGGTATTGAAAGGCAATCCTGCAATGCTGTCGAACATCATTGTGATTGTAGCTGCAGAGCCATATCCGCTGAATCCTGTTCCGTCGGTTTTGGTGAATGCAAGCGAATATTCATTGGTGCCTGTGTTTTTCAGGAGCTTCAGTTGTGTTGAGGGTGCGGCCAGCAGTGAGGTCAGTGTAAAGTTGGTAATATAAAAATTCGTATTCAAACTGAAATCAAAATTAATTCCATGCAGATCGTTGAACGGATTTGCTGCATCGCCCAGCACGACATCGATCTGCGTGGGTGTGTTCACCATGATTGTATCGGGGAAAAGCAGCGAAACGGTCGGCGTTGCTTTCGGAAGGTCAGGAGTGAAGCCGGTTTTGAAAGTGTGAGTCAATCCGAAATTTTGCGAAATGGCTGTGGTATCATTGTGCAGCGTGATGCCATCGCCGTTGCAGTCAGCAAATTTCAGATCAAGGGCCGCACCGCTCATATTGGTGCCCCAATCGGTTGAGGCTTGCGGAAGCCACTCAATACTCACGGAATCGCGAGGAGAGCCGGATACATTATAATTCAATCCGAGCAGCAACAAATCATTTCCGTCAACAAATGCATCGTTGTTGATGTCGCCGGGGTAGACGGACGAGATTGCAGAGGGCGTGAAAAATTCATCGGCACCAATGTCGGGAGTAGAGATGCTGCGGGTTTCCCCATCTATATCATCCGCAATTCCAACGGGGATTCCCTTGTCAATGTTGAGCAAATTGAAAGTATGCAAATCGATATTGGAGATAAAGCCGGGACTGACACTGATTGAGTTGCTGTCCTTTTCTGAAGCTATGATCCAGCTGGCAAGTGTTGGCTGGTTCGAAGATATGTAATAGCCTATATACGCGCCTGTGGTATGCAGATTATTATAGTCTGAAGTGAAGCCTGCAGTATTTGTGTAAAACGCATATCCTCCGCCTGTATTGGATAAAATATTGTTTTTAATGTTCAATGGCGTCGAGTAATAAACGTATAGCGCTCTTCCGTTTGATGTACTTGTACTGGTGCAGAGAACGCTGTTGTGAAATATGTTATAGTTAGCACATCCATAAGAGTATATACCATATGCAGTTGATGCTCCTCCAATGGAAATGAAATTATTGGAAAGTTCACCTTTTAACAATGTATCACCAGTGCATTGATAAAGACAAATTCCATAATTTTGTGGGGAATAAACCCGGTTTTTTAATTATCCGGCTATAATTAGTATTGCGCAAATACATTCCGGCAGTATTTGAATTGCTGGTACTAGTCGTCATGTTGTTGTTGCAGACAAGTAGGTTTCTCTGATACCTGGTCTCAATGGCTACACAATAATAATTGACAAATGTGTTTCCTTCAATCACGTTGTTATTTTCAAGGGATGTAAAAGATATACCATACATATACACGCCATAGGAACCATTCCTAAATTCATTATCGCGAATGACAATATTGCTGTCAAGAGTGGAAGTGAGATTATTAATCAATGCTATATCTGCACTAACAAGCGTTGTTGTCGGCCCTTGTAGCAATAAGCCTTCAATCAGAATATTTCCGCAGCTGTTTCTCAAAACAATGCAGTTTGCATATGTTCCTCCATTGGATTGGAGTGACATGTTTTTAAAAGAAATAAACTTTGCCCCATTAATATCGATTACGTAATTGTCAGAACTGGACACAGCCGTATGTTTCAATACCACATCCGCCGCATTCCCCGTTGCAGACTGAAATGTTATCGGTGCTGTTGCTCCCATGCCCGGAATGGCAGATGAAAATGTCAGCAAGGTATCATATACACCACTGGCAATATTGAAAACTGTTGTATCATTAACACCGATTGTGTTCAGTGCGGTCAATGCATCGCCAAAATATTTAAAATTGGTCCCCCCGGTTGGCTGCGACGGATCAATGGTATAGGTTCCCGACAACTGCGCACTGGCTGTTTGTGTCGAAAAAGAAATCAGCAGCAAAGCCGCTATGACAGTCAAAAATGAATAAATACTCCTCATGGCTTCAATGGTTAATATTATCAAAGATAGCGATTATTTTTTCTAATTACATTTCCAAAAAAGATTTGCGATAACGAGTTATATAATGCCAATTAAATATTTCTGCACTTTTTCATATTGTCTCAGGTTCTTTATCGCTCAATCACTACCCGCTTCAAAACAAATCCGTCAGTGGTTTCAATTTTCAGCATGTACGTGCCTTCACGTAGGCCTGACAAATCCAAATCAGCCTGTTGTTTATTTTCAAACTGTTGTGACAACAAAATTTGTCCAATCGGATTGATCAGAGAAACAATATACTTTCCGTCTCCGGGAAAATCAATGTGGAGCTCATTTTTTGCGGGGTTGGGAAAGACATGATATTTGCTTTCGGTTTCGGATATGCTGGTGCATTCATCAACAGCAACACTAATGGTATCGCTGCTCTCACAGCCATAGACATCTGTATATAAATACACAATTGGCCAGTTGCCGATTCCGGCCATGCCAGGATTGAAGATTGACCCTGATATTCCCTGCCCGTAGAATGAACCACCTGCCGGATTGCCGTTAATGCTGTCTGAGGAGTTGTATATACAGTACATACTGTCAAGACCAATTATCGCCGCCAGCATTGGTGAATGAACAGATAAATCAAGAGCAAATACAGAATCACATCCATTTACCGACGTCAGACTGTCATGATATATTCCTGTAACAGAATAATCGTTTCCTCTCCAGTTATACACCTCTCCATCGCAAATATCCTGATTGGATGAAAACAAATATTTCGGCAGCACTTCCAACTGTAGAATGTAAATACTATCGCACCCCGATGCTGTGCTGTAACTGTCCTGATAATTTCCGGAAAGAGAATAACTTGTGCCATGCCAAAAATATGATTCGCCATCACAGATTTCCATATTTTCATAATAGGAATTTGATGCGGCAATTAGTGAAACAACATTTGAGACAATACTCATATGAGGTTGTGAAGCGGTAACCACGCAGCGATACTGGTAATGATTCATTGAACAATTTACCTGATTTATTATCAATGTGTCATTGGTTGCGCCGGTATAGGTTGTGTCATCCGAAATATCAGCAAAGCCTTTGCTTCCGTCATTTACCTGCCATTGATAAGATAATCCATATCCAACAGCAGATACAATAAAAGTTGCGTTAGAGTCTGTCGGAGTTACTACATTAGCCATATTACAGGTAAATTGCGGTACTGGATACACTTCAACAAGATCAGAAAATGGATAACTTCCTATAGTGTCATTCAAATCGGATTTTTTTATAAAAGTGCTGGTGATTGGATTAAATTCAAATAGTACACCCCGATCATAGGCGCCCCCACTGGTTGTTATCGCATACAGTTTTCCATTGGAAGATTCTATGAGTGAACCATAGGGGTGCTTCCCGGTTGAAGTACTGTCGAAGTCCAGCTTTTTGGTAAACGTGCTGGTTAAAAGGTCATACTCAAATAATACTCCATGATCATAGGCCCCTCCCGCAGTTGTCATACCATACAATTTTCCATTGGATGCCTGTAATAATGATCCATGAGGGATTCTGCCTTTCGAAACTCCGTCGAAATCCATCTTTTTCAAAAAAGTACTTGTTGCCGGATCGTATTCGAAAAAAGTTCCATTTCCATATGTGATACCGCCTGAGGTCATTCCGTAGATTTTTCCGTTTGTTGCTTGTATCAGGGAGCCATAAGGTTCACTCCCGCTGGTGGATGCGGAAAAATTTAATTTATTGGTTATAATGTTTGTTGAAGGATCATATTCATACAAAACGCCACTGTTGTTCGTCCCACCGGACCGGGTCGTTCCATACATCTTACCATTAGATGCTATCAGTAGTTTACCTGTAGGTTGAGCGCCATATGTCCCGCCGAAATTGATCTTCTTTGTAAAGATATTTGTCAAGGGGTCATATTCAAATATCACCCCTGAAGCGCTAACGCCACCAGCACTTGTCGTTCCGTATAATTTTCCCGTTGAGGTCTCAACCAATGCAGATAAATAAGGATATTGCCCATTTGATGTTGTAGAAAATTCATGTTTATTTGTCAGCGTACCTGTTGACATGTCGTATTCAAACAACACTCCATTGTCGCTTATTTCTCCTCCATAATAAGTCAATCCATATAGCTTTCCATTCGAGGCCTGAGTAATTGCTCCGGTAGGGAAATTGCCTTGCGGAGCACTTGAAAGATCAACTTTCTTTGTAAGGGTATTATTTGCCAAATCATATTCGAAAAGCACTCCAAAACCAGTTGATCCACCGGCAGTAGTCAATCCATACATCAGGCCGGTGCTATCCTGTATGAGAGCACCCCCTGGTTCAGCTCCGGTGGAAGCCTCGCTGAATTCCACTTTTTTAATCCATTGGTGTGTCGATGTGTCGTATTCAAATATAACTCCGGTACCCGTCTGACTGCTACAAGTAGTAGTTCCGTATAATTTTCCGTTGCTGGCTTCAATTAATGTTCCCGTAGGGAAGCTTCCGTCACCATACCCAAAACTGGTACAGAAATATTGAGGGATTGACATGTCAAATTCAAATATGGTTCCTTCACCGGATTCTCCTCCATTAGTTGTAAGCCCATAAAATTTTCCATTTGAAGCTTGAATCATTGAAACATAATACTGACCATAAAGGGCATTGGTCATACTCAAAATAGGTCTTAAACTATCAGATAAAATATCATATTCAAAAATAACCCCGAAATCATTTTGGCCTCCCTCAGTAGTGACTCCATAAAGTTTTCCATTGGCTGCCTGAATCAGTGATCCAATTGGTGTAGCTCCGTTTGTGTTGTTAAACTCATGCTTCTTAGTGTATACATTTATATTGGGATCATATTCAAATAATACACCCAGAGTACCTCCTCCTTGTGAAGTCATCCCGTACATTTTCCCATTGTCTGCCAGAAGCAATGATCCTTGCGGATACGAACCCATTGGCTGGCTGAAATCAAATTTCTTCACAAACACATTTGTTACAGGATCAAATTCGAATAGTACACCGCTCCCATTAACACCGCCCATAGAGGTCATCCCATAGAGCTTCCCGTTATTGCCTTTAATTAAGGACCCGTTGGGTGCTCGTCCATTAATAGCTCCGTCGAAATTGAATTTCCTGGTATAGATGTTGGCCACCTGATCGTATTCGAAAATTACACCATTATTATTGAATCCACCACTGGCGGTCATTCCATATAATTTCCCATTGTCAGCCTTGCAAAGATTCGTGTATTTGGGCGATTTGCCGGGATAATATTCAAAAGAATGCACAACAGTCAAGGAGTCCCCATCTCCGTTTGTTTTAAAAACAATACCTGCATCATTTCCTGCGTCGCTAGCTATTCCCCAAAGCTCGGTCTGGTTTTGTGAAAAGCCGAAAAACGGAATTAACAACAACAAAGTCAGCAGAAATAAACGTATCATAATATAATCTTTTTGCAAATATATTAAATCCTGTCATAAACAAGAAAACCACGCAGTTTAATTTGATGCTGATTTCATCAAAGCATTATAGAAATTCAACATTCATTTCTTTCATCACCTGACTTCGCCACTGGGACACCCATGTTTTTTTCTGAAGTTTTTGAGGAAATTCATCCAATAAAAACAAAGGAAGAGTGTAAATACTTATTATGAATTTTTCCTGACCTGCAGCGCAGGTCAAACAATAATAGCCCGGCCATTCTGGCCGGGTAAAAGATAGAACAAAAACCGACCTCGGAGAGGTCGAATAAAACGAAAATATTGAAACAATGTGTTTTAAAAACAGGTGGATTGGACCCGCCAGCTGGCGGGTCCTGTTTTTGTGCTTTTTTACATCCGGCTAAAGCCGGATGCTATTATTGTTTGACATCCTCCGGACGTCAGTATTGTTTTAGGAATAAACAATGTCTTTTTGCCGGGACACCCATTTGAGCATCCTGAAAATTGTATAAATGTATATATCAATTTCTTACAAAATTGGAAATTTCAAAGTGTCGAAGTCAGGAAATTCAACATTCATTTCTTTCATCAGTAAATGTCACTAATGAGTGATAACTTAAATGAGTTAAAAATCACAAAAAAAGGGAGCAACAACGTGCTCCCTTTTCCTATTATTTCTTATCCTTTTTCTGGCGCGGTTCCGATAAATATCGGAATAAAATCCGTGACAGAAATTATTTAATCACCGACAATCTTCTCGTCAGCACCACATCTTTGTATTCGAGGGTGTACACATAAATGCCCTGACCGAGACGGCTGAGATCAACATTCACCGAATTCTTTCCACTCTGACCATCAATAGTGGTGGTCTGAATCAGCTCGCCGAGCGTGTTGCGTAATGTGAGTACGCATTTGCCGGGGGCGGGGAGCGTAAAGCTGATTTCGGTTTGTGCAGAGGCGGGGTTGGGGACGTTCTGCAGCAGGGTTACACCATTGAACGTGGCTTCTTCTAATCCGATGATATCGTTGAAACTTACACAAGCGGTATCATTTCCTCTGTATGGATCGCCGCTGACATTGGTGTAAGCACACAATTCATAGTTGATGGAAGGTCCTGGATAGGTTTGTGTGAAAGTGTAATTCACTGTTGAATCGGGCAACAAAGTACCAGTCCATGTACCGTTTTGCGGCGGGAATCCGGTATTCAGTTTATAACTTACAGGAACTGAAGTCAAAGTGTCGGTTCCAAGATTTTTAATTTTAACAGTGACAGTTGTTGCCGCCCCGGTTGTTGTTGAAGTAGCTGGTGCAACAATTTCCACAATGCCACCATCAATGGCAACGGCAGGTCCGAGAATTTTGATGTCGTCGATGGCAAAACCATTGTTATTGATCGTTGTATTTGATTTGAACCCGAAACGGAATTTCACAATGCTGTAGCCAGAGACTGCATCAAGTTTAATGAAGGCCGGTTTCCATCCGTTGGTGGCCTTGCTCCAGCCAGGTGTTCCGGATACGTAAGACTCAAACCAGTTGAAGCCATTGGGATCATTGATGCTACCCAGTGATGTCCATGTTGCGCCGTTGTTATTTGTATATTGAGCATAGCCGCCGTCACTGTTTTCCTGTGCCTCGATCCAGTAATAGAAGGTCAGGTAGGCACCACTGACACCAAAGAAATTGATATTGGGTGTGTAAATGAACCCTGAAGCAGAGATTGGGTAATCTCCGTCCAGATTGGTGGTCCATACATTATCGGGGCTGTGTGCAATGTTTATAATGCTTGCAGCTGGTACTCCGTGTTCCCAAAGTGTCGGAGCATCGGTATAAAGCTGCGTGCCGTTTTCCATGTCGTCTTCAAACATAATGGCAGGCGGCAGTCCGTAGAACCAGGCACATGCGTTATCGTTGAAAGTGTTGGTATCATTAACAACCAGTGTGTATGCGCAGATTTCATTGCTGTCCGGAACAACGGTTACATCCGGGAGTGTGATTTGTGTTGTTGCATTGGGCGCCAGCGATCCGTTCCACGTAAATGCAACAGGGGCACCACCGTTGGCAATATATTCCACAGGAATAGTTGTTAATGTGTTGGTTCCAAAGTTGCGAACAGTAACAACAACAGGGACCAGTGAATTTTCGGCCTGAATGTAGTCGGGAGAATCAATGGAAACCACACCTGCATCATCGGGAATTTGCGGGGCGATAGTTACAAGGTAATCTTCGGTCTCACCATAGTAGTAAACATTACATGGTTCAGTTTCCGCTGCATCGTTGCTTTCCTGGACAACAACACGCATGGTAGTTGTTCCTGACACCGCGGTGAGCGGTACGGTTATATTGCCGGTGAGCACCTGAGGCTGGGTTGTATATGCCGATCCGAATGCAAGTTCTGCGGGTTCGGTAAAAACACCATCGTGGTTATAATCAATATATACTTCACTGTAACCTGAATAGTCACTGCCTCCTGTAACAACGGTGATTGATATCGGATAAGTCTGTCCCAGCGCGAGATAAGCAGGAGCCACGGTAGTTGTATAATCGGTATAAGTGCCGCTGTAAGGTGTAGGAGACGTGTTGTTCAATCCACTCAGGGTCACATTGCCTATATCTTCGTCACCTGCGTTTTCGGCATATGATTCACAATAAGTCAGAGGAGAATTTACAACCTGTTTCTTAACAGTGTCGTTGACTGGATACAGATCGCCGGAGAGAGTAGTGTATGCAGCAATTTCATAGGTTGCAAATGTGCTGAGGTTTGCTCCTGCAGCGAATGTGTAGGTTGCGGTATCGCCTGGATTAACTGGTCCTGCAATGCTTCCGGTAACAGCAGTGCCGGCATTAATGGTATAGTTAACCGGAATGTTTGAAGCAGCAGTAGTTCCGTAATTTTTCACGCGAACAGTAACCGTTTCATTGTTTGTTAGATCAATTCCATCGTTTGGCGAATCAATCGCGATTACACCAACATCGACGGATGGAGCACCGGTAACGAAAACTGTATCCGGCTTAACCTGACCGGGGCATCCGGCCTTTTCTACAGTAACTTCATCAATGAACCAACCTTCTGCACCTACGCTTCCATCAGATGAAAACACAAAAGCAATTTCGAGTTGAGTTCCTCCGTTCAGCAGTATTTGCCCGGAAGTTGTCATATAACCTGAACTCCCGGAAAAAACACCAGCTGCAGGTTCATAATAATTGCACGAGCCAATGGCCGGATCAACATTCAATCCGTCATCATAATTATAGCCTCCGGTGCTTGGTTCAAACTGATTCCAGGCTCCGCCATCCAATCGGTATGCAACATAACCGTGGTCACAACAGCTTTCGGTTTCGAAGCGGTGTGTGAATGTCAGTGAAACATCCGTCCCAAAAACATTAAATACTGGCGAGAGCAGCATGGCTCCCGATGAGCTTGATTGGTCAACCATAAGCGCGGTCCCAACGCCGGCATCTGAATTCCAGCCCCAGTTGTATGTGGTGTAACTGGCGCAGGGAGCCAACGCAGACCAACCCTGAAGATCTGTTTCAAAAGTGTAATTATATTTTACACCAGAGGTAGATGCAACAAAATAAATTGTGGTGTCATACAGAACGGGTGTCGTATAGGAAGTACCGGTTTCAAGCAGGGTAATTAGTGCAGGATCTGCATACCACTGAATGGTGTCGGTGCTGGTTGCTGTTAGTGTTGCAGCTGTTCCATAAGGTATTGTTGCATTTGAAACCACAACCGGAGCTGGACTATGCAGCGAAGTAACAGAAAATAAAAGTGTGTCGTTTGCAGCAATCGGGTCACCGGTCAAGGCAATCCAGGTGTTGATTTCGAAAACATGATCTGTCGCCCCGACTGAAAGGTCGGCCAGCGTTGAGAAAGTGAAGTCTAGAGTGTCGCCGGACAGAATCTGTGTGGAAATCGCCTGCGAGACTGGCGTTCCGCCATCGACCGAGTAGTAGGCTGTCAGGTTTCCATTAATAGCATTCAAGCCATTGCAGGCAATTTGAATTCCAATGCTTTCCATAGCAAGTCCGCATCCACCCATTGGTGAAAGGTGCGATACAATGCCAGCTTCCTGCAATGGGGGTGTGAATTCGTCGGCACCCATTTCCGGGGTTGTTACATTTCTCACTTCTCCATCAATATCATTCGAAACCCCAACTCCAAAGCCAAGATTGTTGAGGCCGAAAGCAATCGTATGCAATTCTGTGTTGCTGATAAATATCGGATTCGAGCTGATTGAGTTGGCATCCATAGCCGAGGCAGTCTGATAAGAAGCCAGGTTAGCATAGTCGTTATAATCAAATACAGCCAGATTACTGCCGGTTGTATAAAGGTTGTTGTAGTTTGCTGTATCCGAAAAATTATTCAATCCAATGGCATAACCGCTTCCGGTGTTTGCAAAGATGTTGTTGAATATCTCATTGTCAACACCATAATTGGAATAAAATGCATAATCTAAATTCGATCCCGAAGAATAGCAATTAACGCTGTTGTGGTAAACATTAAAGTTAGTGCATTCATAGAAGTAAATCCCATATGCATCACCAGTACCACCAGCTGATACAAAGTTGTTAATAATACTGCCCCGGTCCGCAGCAGAATTTGTAACTGCGAAAAGATACAATGCTGCATATTTTGCATTATAAATTCGGTTCATCCGAATGTCGACATTGTCGCTTTCATAGACATTCACACCAAAGGCATAATCAGAAGTGTTGCCAGAACTGACAATATTGGTGTCAATAGTAATACCGGAGCAATATTCCACTTGAATACCTGCATAATAATAATCAGTGATGGTGTTTCCGGTAATTGAAATATTGTGGCTTAAACCTGCGAAGTCTGTAATCAGGTTCATCGCTGTTGATCCGTATTGCAGATTGTTGTTCCTAATAACAATATTGGAGTCATTTGAGCTGGTTAGTTTGAAAATCAGATCCAAATTGTTGTCCTGCATTAATGCATTGGCCCCGGCAATATTGTTTCCTTCGATAATGATATTTTCACAACCACTGCTTAATGCGATGCAACGAGCATGAGTAGCCCCCAGTGCCTGAATGCTCAGGTTACGGATACTGAAATAATCAGTGCCATTCAGGTTGAAAATATAATTATCAGATGAAGATGTAGCTGTGTTTTGCAAAACAACATCTGTGGCTACGCCGGTCGATGACTGGAAAGTCACATTGGCATTGGGACCAGCACCTGGTATTTCAGGAAGACTTATTAATGTTGTGTAAGTTCCGGGAACAATGTTGAAAACTGTTGTATCGCTGATACCGCAGTTTGACAGAGCCCCAACGGCATCTGCAAAATACTGAAAATTGGCACCACCGGTGGGCACTACCGGATTGATGGTGTAGTTGCCTGCAAGTAAAGTGTTGCAGACAAAATAATTTTTCAATATTGTGTCATTAACGGGTCCTTCATCGGCAACTCCATTTGGTAGCGAAGACCAGACCTTAATCTGATGACTGCCCTGACCCGTAAATGTCACGTTGCCAAGCAGAATCTCAGCTGAATTCTGATCTTGAAGCAGCGATCCGGTCCAGGGATAAGGCGTTTGAAGAATTCCGTCAACACTCCAGTTGAGCGTGAGACTCGTGACTGTGTTGGCGCCCAGATTCCGGAATATGGTTTTCACCGGATATGGGGTTCCGGTGGTTGGAGTTGGGGTGCTAAATGGTTCCGTAATTTGATGCATTGCAACATCGTTGCTGTTGTTATTGCTCCGGAAAGCGATCTTCAGATTGGGACGGTCGGTTGACAGGGTTCCGGCCCCTGATGGGAATGAATAGTCCTGAGAATCATACTGAGTGAGGTTGCCAGTGGTAGTGGTGTAATAGAATTCCGGATATGTATAATCATAATCACCGTCTTTATTAATCCAAACAATATGGATATTTCCTGTTCCATCATAAAAATAGGGCACTGTTACTGGTATTTTTGCCCAGCCGGTTGCGGTAAAAGTATAGGTGCCGGTAAAAATCCGCGTCATTTGAGTTGTATCAGGGAACGCCGAAGTCAGGAATTCACTGACCGGACTTGATGAGATATAAATGTCCTGATTAGGCATTATGAAGGGAGTCGGGGTAGAGGCAACCTGAAAGAATATGGAATCAATTATCCCCGACATTCCAATTTCTGTTGCTGTGTAAATTTGCTCACTCCATGAATAATCGTAAAAGGCATTCACCGGCACTTCATAGCCGCTGGCGGTGCCTGTTCCAATGATTGCAACCGGAGCTGGCTTTTTTACGAAAAACCAGTTCCCGGTAGTCGATCCGGTGTTGGCTGCCAATGCCGCATCGATAGCCGAAATCGTATAGTCTATACGTGTATTGTATGCCTGAGCAGGAATGGTGGCATGAAATGTATCTGCCAAAATAACGGTCATTGGCACGTTTGTGCTGGCACCGCCGTTTATTGAGTAAGACAGGGTTGCAGATGCAATTCCAGATGCGTCACTGATGGCAGCTTTAATTTCAAATGGGCCATTTACAAATACTGTATCCTGATAAATAAGTGGAAGCAGTGTAATGGTTGGCGGAATCAGTTCCGATGGCGCGATTGTAACTTTTACATCATCAAGACTCCAGCCTGTGCGCTGATTGGCGCCGTTGTTGTTGCCATCACTCAGCTTAAATCGGATCTTAACGCTGGCCTGATTGCCAACCAGTCCGCTCAGATCGAATTGTTCTGTTTTCCACCAGGTGTTCTGCGGAACAGTTGCGCCTACTCCGGCTGCCCAGGTAGTAGGGTAGCTGAATTCCGTGAATTTATTAGAGGCGAACGATCCGACACCGAGGTAGTTGCTTATTGTCACCAAAGTCCAGGTAGCACCTCCATCAATGGAATATTCAATCTGTCCGGCATCACCACTTTCGATTTTGCAGATTTGCTTGAATTCCAAAACTACGCTCGTGTTTCCTGTAGTAGAAAAAGCCGGAGTGGTCAGGTAACTGGTACTCGTCAGACCCAATGTGCATGTGTCCGAAAATGATCCCGAGGCATGCAGCCGGGAGTTAATTCCCCAGGCAATAGGTCCTGAGGACGTGAGGTCATAGGGTGCTGACTCAAAGTCTTCGTTCAGCACGATAGTCTGGCTTTTGGCGGCACTTACCGCAAAAACCAGAGCCAACAGCGATAAAATGAAATATTTCATAGGAGAATTTAGATTTGGATGGGCAAATATATAGACAATATTGAAATGAGCTTTTGTTGCATTTAATAAAAAATAAAAAAGAGGACGATCGTCCTCTTTTTTATTTGAAAAGCGTATGAGAATCCTATCTCATTACAGATAATCTGCGTGTAAGTTTCACATCTTTAAATTCAAATGTGTAAAAGTAGAGTCCCTGTTCAATGTCTTGCAGGTTAACATCCAGGTCGTTTTTACCCTTAATTCCGTCAACTGAGCAGGAGTAAATTACTTCACCGATTGCATTACGAAGCGTAATCAGACCAGTGCCTGGTTCAGGCAGAATAAATGATATCCGGGTAATGTCCGATGCCGGGTTAGGTACATTCTGCAACAGAACGACTCCTTCCTGAACGGTCTCTTCTATTCCGGTTGCATCGAGCAGATCGACACAGGTTGTATCATTCAGTTTATACGGATCACCGCTCAGCTTGGTATAGGCACAAAGCGCATAATCTGCGGCTGGTCCCGGATAGGTCTGGGTAAAGGTATAGGTAGTTGTATCACCAGGGGCAAGTGTTCCTGTCCATGTTCCGTTTTGCGGCGGGAAGCCTGTATTGAGGGCATATGAAACAGGAATTGAGGTCAGGTTTGCACTGCCGAAGTTTGTGATTTTAACACTTACCGTGACCTGTTGGCCGGCACTTGTTGAAATACTTGGTGTCAAAACTTCAACCACACCACCATCAATAGGAGCCGGAGGTCCAAAGATTTTTACATCATCGATCGCAAATCCATTGTTAACCGTAGTTGTGTTTGATTTAAAGCCAAATCGGAATTTTACAATACTAAAACCTGAGACTGCATCAAGTTTGATAAATGCAGGTTTCCATCCGTTGGTTGCTTTGGTCCAGCCAGCTGTACCTGATGCAAAAGAGTCGAACCAGTTGTAACCCAGCGGATCGTTAATACCGCCCAGTGATGTCCATGTCACTCCATTGTTGGTTGTGTATTGTACAAATCCACCATCACTGTTTTCCTCGGCATCAATCCAGTAATAGAAGGCCAGATAAGCTCCGTTGACACCAAAGAAGTTAAGGTTGGGTGTGTAAACAAACCCATTGGCTGAGCTTGGATAATCCCCGTCCAGAATGGTTGCCCAAACGTTATCGGGGCTATGAGCAATATTAATAACATCTGCGGTTGGAACACCGTGTTCCCAAAGTGCCGATGTGTCGCCGTAAAGCTGGGTGCCATTTTCCATGTCGTCTTCAAAAATTACAGTAGGAGGCAGGCCAAAGAAATACGCACACGACTGATCATTGAATGTATTCGAATCATTCAGCACCATGGTATAAGCGCAAATGAGGTTGCTGTCTGCGATTACAGTGACATTTGGAAGGGTAATCTGAATAGTATCATCTGGAGCAAGCGAGCCATTCCAGGTGTAAGTGACTGGTGTTCCACTGTTTGCTTCATAAGTAACAGGAATGGATGTCAGTGTGTTGGTCCCGAAGTTCTTGACAGACACTACTACAGGCACAGAGGAAGCTTCTGATTGAATATAGCCTGGTTCATCAATGGAGATTACACCTGCATCAAACGGAATCTGCGGAGCAAGTATCACGAAATAATCTTCGGTTTCGCCATAGCTGTAAGTGCCGCAAGGGACTACAGTTACAGCTGTTCCGCCTTCACGGCAAACAACCCGCATTCCAACTTTTCCGGTAAAGGCAGTTAACGGAATGGTTACATTTCGGGTGATGGTTGTATCCATTGCATCAACATAAGAAGTAGAAAACACAATTTCCTCAGGATCAGAAAAGATAGCGTCGTGATTGAAATCGATATATGCTTCTACGAATCCGTCGTAATAGGATGATGCATCGTCACCAATGGTCACTGACATTGGATATGTGACACCATGAGCCAGAAATGGAGCAGCAACGGTTGTTGTGTAATCGGTGTACATCATGGTGTGCGGTGCAGGCGAAGTATTATTCAACGAACCGATAGTGACGTTGAAAATATCTTCATCGATTGTGCTTGTGGCTGTTGAAGTGCAATAAATCAGCTCACCATTGGTCACTGTTTTGTAAGCTGTGTCATTTGTTGGATAAATGTCTCCGGTAATCGTTGGGTATGCCTTGAATACATAACTTGCAAAAGCAAAAAGATTTGCATCAGTAGTAAAGGTGTACAGCCCTGTGTCGCCAGGGAGAATAGTCCCGGTAAACTGCTCCGTAACCGGAGTCAATGAGTTAATCTGATAGCTTATGTCAAAGTTTACGGCAGGTGCTGTGCCATAGTTCCGAATCTGAACCTGAACAGGTTCATTGGTTGTGAGTTCGATACCTGAAGTGGGTTCAATGATAGAAATAACTCCCAGGTCATTGGCTGGCACGCCGGTAAGAAACACTGTGTCTGGGCTGATCGGTCCCGGACATCCGGATTTGTGTAGCGAAACTTCGTCTATAAACCAGCCGGTATAACCTAAGCTATAATCAGAGGAAAAGACGAATGCAATTTCCAGTTGTAAGCCACCGTTAAGGTTTATTGGCGCACTACTAACAAAATATGTGTTATTGGATCCGCCAAATGTCCCAACTGTTGGACCAGCTACGCATGCACCCAGGATTGGATCTTTATACAGATTATCTAACCCACTATACAAGCCAGTAGTCATTGTTAGGTGTGTCCAAGCCCCGCCATCAATGCGATATGCGACATATCCGCGATCGCAGCAGTTTTCAGTGTCGTATCGGTGTCGGAATGAAAGCTGCACAGTATCTCCTGAAACATTGATGACCGGTGATTTCAGATATGCGCTGGAAGTGTCACTGGGGTTCGGCATATATGCTGCACCTGCTCCGCCATCGCTGCTCCACGACCAGTTATACGAATAAGAACATGGAGAAATTGCTGTCCAGCCCTGCAGATCACTGTCAAAAGTGTAATTAATATCCATTGCACTGGTCGAAGCAACATAATAAATTGTGGTGTCATACAAAACAGGAGTTGTGTACGAAGATCCGGTTGCAAGAAGTGTTGTAAGGGCAGGATCTGCAAACCACTGAATGGTATCGACGCTGGTTGCAGTCAATGTTGCAGCGGTGCCATAAGGGATTGTGTCGCTTGTAAGTGTCACAACAGCAGGTGAGTGCAATGAATTTGCCGAAAAACTGATGCTGTCATTCTGGTGAATGGTATCGCCGAGAAGGGTTACCCATGCATCAAAATTAAATAAGCTGTCGTTACCAAATCCTACATACATGTCAACGGTTGCTGCAAAAGTGAAATCATAGGTTTCCATCGGCAGAAGCGTAGCGGTGATTGCCTCCGTAACAGGTGTTCCGTTATTCACCACATAGGTGGCTGTAAAATTACCATTGATGGTATCACTGCCGTTGTTCTTTACACGGATGATAACGTCTTCAACACCCAATCCGCAACCGCCTAAAGGCGAAATAACCGACAACAGCTGAGCTTCGAATGGTGGAGGTAAAAATTCGTCAGCGCCCATATCCGGTGTTGTCAGACTGCGGAGTTCGTCATCGATGTCTTCAGTAATTCCCAGCGGAGTCGCCAGTCCATTGGTACTGAAGGCCAGGGTATGAAGATCACTGGCACTTATATAACCTGGGGCAACACTTACAGAGTTTGAATCCTTTTGCGTCAATGTTTTCCATGCGGCCAGATCGGCTGCCGCACTACCGTGATAACCAAGTGTTGATCCGGCTGTATAGAGGTTGTTATAATCACTGCTAAATACGGTACCAGCACTACTGTTATAAATTGCGTAGCCCAATCCGGTATTTGTGAGGAAGTTGTTCTTCACATTCAGATTACCGCCATAATAAATGTAAAGTGCACGGCCGGTTGTGGATGTCGAACTGGTATTAAGCGTGTTGTGGTAAATATCAACATAAGTACTGGTGTTGCTGTACAGCGCATATGCCGTCGATGTTCCGCCTACCTGAATCATATTATTCACGATTCGGGAATGCGTTGTTGCATCGGCATCGCAATAATAAAAATAAATACCATAATAGGTTGGGACAACAATATTGTTCTTTTCAATTACAGAATAGTCGTTATAGTTCAAATACATTCCCACTACTGAACCATAGGCCGAATTGGTATTGAGTTCATTGCCTTTGATTACGATACCTTTCTGATAGTAAGTGTACAGTCCGTAATAGTAGAAATTGTTCAGGGTGTTTCCTTCAATTACATTGTTTTTCTCAAGGTTAGTTGATGAAATTCCATACCAGTAGATTCCATAGGAACCGTTGTTTAGAACGTTGTTCCGGATAATATTATTGGTGTCATTGACCGTAATTGAATTATAAATCAAGGCCATGTCGGATGAGGTCAACGTAGTTGCCGGACCTTCGATAATGTTTCCTTCGAACAGGTTATAATGCGAACCACCACCAAGGTTGATCGCTGTTCCATAAGAGGTGCCCTGTGTGAGGAAGGACATATTCTTAAACTGCACACGGCTGGTGCCGTTAAGTTTGACAATAAAATTAGATCCGGATGCAGTCGCATTTTTTCGTAAGGTCACATCAGTATTAACACCGGTGGCCGACTGGAAAATAACACAGGCCGATGGTCCGGCTCCAGGAATGGCGCCGTTGAAGGTAAGCGTTGTGTCATATGTTCCGGGCTCAATATTGAAAACAGTGGTGTCGCTTATCCCGCAGTTTTGAAGTATTGTCAGAACTTCTGCAAAGTACTGAAAGTTAGTTCCACCGGTTGGTGTTACGGGGTCGATGGAATATGTTCCTGAAAGCACTACATCACAAACAGTATATGCTTTGATTGTGGTATCATTCAGGTTGTTTGGATCTGCAACAGCGTTGGGCATCGAAGTCCATGCTTTTATGCTGTGACTGCCTGCAGTTGGGAAAGTCACTGTTCCAATGGTGATGTTGCTTTCTGTAGCTCCGGGTAAAACATTCCCAATCCAGGCAAAAGGAGTTTGAACTGTTCCGTCAACCGACCAGCCTATGCTGGCGGTCTCCAGGGTATCGGTACCAAAGTTCTTTATTTCGACAATAACATTGTACAAATTTCCTGTCACAGGAACCGGAGATGTTGTGGGTTCAAGAATGGCAATTACGCCAGCGTCCTCCGGAGCAGGTGAAAACTCATCAGCGCCCATATCCGGTGTAATAAGACTTCGAGTTTGTCCATCAATATCAGTGGTTATTCCTACTGGGGTACCCAGATCATTCATATTCAAATTGAACGTGTGAAGGTTGGTAGAACTAACAAATCCGGGATTTATACTCACGGAATTTGAATCCTTCAGGGTGGCAGTTGTCCAGGCAGCAAGGTCGGCACGCGCAATGCTGTAATAACCGAGCGAAGTGCCGGTGCTGTAAAGGTTGTTGTAATCTGATGCAAATACAGTTGCGGTTGATGCCACATAATAAGCATATCCACCTCCAGTTGCCGCAAATACATTGTCTTTGACATTCATCGGACCACCATAATATAAATAGAAAGCCCGGGCGGAGGTACCTGATCCGTAGTTATTCACAGTGTTGTGGTAAATATCCACATAGTTGGAATAGTACGGATATAAGCCATAAGAGGTAGATGAACCACCGATCGAAATAAAGTTGTTGGCAATCAAACTTGATTTATTGGCGTCGCCATCACTGTAATAAAAGTAGAGACCATAATAAGCTGGGACACTGATTTTATTTGAGGTAACGGTAGAATAGTCACTATAAGCCAGTTGCATACCGGCCGGCGACGAGTAAACGGTGTTTGATGTTAGAGTGTTGTTGTGAACAAGCAGGTTTTTCTGGTAGTAAGTGTAAATTCCCCGGTAATAGAAGTTGTTGAAAGTGTTTCCTTCTATAATATTCCCACCTTCCAGGCTGCTGCTGACACCATAAAAATAAATACCATAAGATCCGTTGTTGAACACATTATTCCGGATTGTTATGGCCGTATCGTTTAATGCACTGGTGTTGTTGATCAACGCCATATCTGTTAAGGTAGAGGAGTTGGCCGGATTCTCAAAAATATTTCCTTCAAACAAAAGATGATTTGAACCGCCGGAAATGTCAACGCATTTTCCATAAGTAGTTCCAAGCGCTTTGATGGTCATGTTTTTAACTTCAATGTATTTTGCAGCATTGAATTTAAAAACAAAGTTGTCGACTGCTGTAGCTGCATTATAGCGCAAGGTTACATCTGTATTTATTCCACTGGCAGATTGGAAAACAACACTGGCCGTGGGACCATTTCCAGGAATTGTTCCCAATGTCAGCAACGTGTCATAAGTCCCGGCGACAATATTAAAAATGGTAGTGTCCGTAATTCCGCAGTTTTGCAGGGTTGATAATACGTCTGAGAAATACTGAAAATTGGTTCCACCGGTTGGAACAATAGGATTAATTGTATACGTCCCAGCCAGAACCGCCGAACAAGCGAAGTACGTTTTTGAAATGGTATCATTTTGAGGTGCTTCATCTGCGAAACCATCCGGATTGCTCGTCCAGGCCTTGATCACATTGTTTCCAACTAATGAAAATGTAACCGAACCGAGCGTGATGTCCGTCGAAATTTCATCCTGAAGCAACGTGCCGTTCCAGGAATATGGAGTCTGAAGTGTTCCATTCACCGACCAGTTGATGGTTAAGGTGTTTAGTGTATCTGACCCTAAATTTTTGACTTTAATTTTTACATCATAGGGCGTGCCTGTAACGGGCGTTGGTACAGTTAATGGCGATGTCATCTGAACCGGTGCAACATTATGTACAGTGTTGATCACAGTGAATGCCAGTTTTAGATTTGGTCTGCTGTAGGTGGTTGTTCCGGTCGTTGTTGGGAAATTGTCATCAGCATATTTGTACTGAGTCCTGTATACCGGGCTAGTCGAAGTGCAGTTGTATGATGGCCCCCCTGAGACCCAGGCGCCGTCTCGGTTTACCCATATTATATGCAGATTCCCAATCCCGTCGTAGTTAAATGGGGTTGAAAGGACAACCTTATTCCAGCCAACTGAAGTGAATGTATAATTTCCACTATAAACGAGCGTCATTGAGTTTGTGTCAGGCATGGTGCCTGCCGGAATTTCAGAAATTGCCGATGTTGAAATGTAGATTTTCTGATTATAAAAAGTGTATGGAGCAGTCAATGATGCAACATTAAAGAAAATAGAGTCAATTGAACCTGACATTCCTATTTCCGCTGGAGTATAGATCATTTCTGACCAACCAAAATCCCACGTCCCATACGCTGGGGTGTAGCTGCTGGTTGTTGTACCTGTCCCAATAATTACAACCGGTGCCGGTTTTTTTGTATACAGCCAATAATTGGTCGAACTGCCATCGTTCGAAGCCAGAGAAGCATCTGTAGCAATAACATAGTAATCAACGCGCGTGTTGTAGGCCTGAGCCGGGATGCTCACTGAAAATGTATCAACACTCAAAACCGACATATCCAGCGTGTCGGTGGGCCCTGCATTAACGCTGTAAACAAGCTTTACAGAAGCAATGCCAGAGGCGTCCGTTGCTTTTGCCTTAACCTCAAAAGGTCCTGGCGTAAAAACTGTATCCTGATGAATTACAGGTACCAGTGTTATTGTTGGTGGAATAAGCTCTGAAGCAGCAACGGTCACTTTCACATCATCCAGATACCAGCCTGTGCGTTGGCTGGCTCCGTTATTGCTGGCATCATTCAGTTTAAAACGAATTTTCACATTGGCCTGATTGGCACACAGCCCGCTCAGATCAAACTGCTCTGATTTCCACCAGGTGTTTTGTGGAACTGCTGTAGCATTCCCAGCCATCCAGGTAGTAGGGTAGCTGAATTCCGAGAATTTACTCGACGCGAATGATCCGGCACCTAGGTAATAACTTTGGCTTACCAAAGTCCAGGTAGTACCTCCATCGATGGAGTATTCAATTTGTGCGGCATCACTGCTTTCGATTTTACAGATTTGCTTGAATTCCAGAATTACACTCATATTTCCTACTGTCGAAAATGAATTCGATGTCAGATAACTTGTGCTGGATAGACCAATGGTGCAGGAGTCTGAAAAGGCCCCCGCCGCCTGTAACCTTGAATTGATTCCCCAGGCGATCGATCCGCTTGACGTTAAATCATACGGGGCAGATTCGAAATCCTCGTTCACGATTACGGTCTGACTGATTACTGGCATAGCCAAAACCAGCAGAATAGCGCTTAAAAGTGCTAGTGTCTTCATATTAATAATTTGATTGTGTTCAGATAACAGGGCAAATATAATAAAAAATCATAGTGTAATACGGTTTAGTGATGAAATATTTGGCTAAAATATACAACTCCTGAAATTTAACTTTTAATGGTTTAATGTATACTAACATTGTGGTTTAGTCAGGACTTCCTGTTAAATTAATTGAAATGCATACCATCATTCATCCTTTGATTTGCATTCCGGACATATTTGCCGAAAATATTGCGACGATTCTGAATTAATCAAAAGTAAATTCTCATGAAAGCTCCAATTTGCTATTTTTGCAATAAAAAAGATGGAGTTTGGCCTTACCGAGATAGAAAAGAAAGAGTTATTGAAGCGTTACCGCGCTTTGTTGAAGGTGTGCAAGCCCATCACAGATTCAAAAGACAAAAGGCTGATCCGCAAAGCATTTAACCTGGCAGCCGAAGCCCACAAAGGTATGCGCCGCCGCAGTGGCGAACCCTATATTTTTCACCCTATGGAAGTGGCCATCATCTCTGCCGGAGAAATTGGCCTTGGCACAACTTCTATAATCTGTTCTCTGTTGCATGATGTTGTTGAAGACACAGATTATACGCTCGAAGATATCAGTGGTCTCTTTGGACCAAAAGTGGCCTCTATTATTGATGGCTTGACAAAAATTTCCGGAATCGTTGACAACTCAGATTTTGGTCCGTCGATTCAGGCCGAAAATTTTAGAAAAATATTGCTCACTATGGCCGAGGATGTCAGAGTTATTCTGATCAAATTGGCCGACCGGCTGCATAATATGAGAACCCTGGAGCACATGCCTCCGGAAAAACGACTAAAAATTGCCTCGGAAACAGCATTCCTTTTCGCACCGTTGGCTCACAGACTTGGCCTATACATCATCAAAAGCGAAATGGAAGATCTGGTGCTGAAATACACTGAGCCCCAAATTTACGAAACCCTTACCCAAAAGCTTATTGAAACCGAAGAGGACCGGCGTAAATTTATTCATCAGTTCATTAAGCCTGTTGAATCCTTGTTGAAGAAAGAAGACCTGAACTTTAATATCATCGGCAGAACAAAAAGCATCAATTCCATTTGGAAAAAAATGCAGAACAAGAGTATTCCTTTCGAGGAAGTCTACGACATTTTTGCGATCCGTATTATTATTGATGCTGACGATCCTCAGAAAGAAAAGATAGATTGCTGGAAAGCATATTCACTGGTGACGCAGGTGTACACTCCCAACCCGGAAAGACTGCGCGACTGGATATCGGTACCAAAGGCCAATGGTTACGAAGCATTGCACACCACCGTAATGAGCGATGCCGGTAAATGGGTCGAAATCCAGATCCGCTCCTTTCGCATGAATGAGATTGCCGAAAAGGGATATGCCGCTCACTGGAAATATAAGGAAAACAAGGATGGGATGGAGAACTCGCTGGATGACTGGTTAAAGAAAATTCGCGAGCTTCTTCAGCGACCCGAGGCAAATGCACTCGATTTTCTGGACGACTTTAAACTAACACTCTTCGCAGACGAAATATACTTGTTTACCCGGACCGGCGAACTCCGCAATCTGCCTAAGAATTCCACCATTCTCGACTTTGCTTATTCCATCCATACTGATCTGGGAAATAAATGCATCGGCGCAAAAGTCAATCACAAACTTGTTCCCATCAGTCATGTGCTGAATAGCGGCGACCAGGTTGAAGTTCTCACCAGCGACAAGCAATCGCCCAAAGAAGAATGGCTGCAGAGTGCAGTCACCGCAAAAGCGAAGTCACAGATAAAAATGGCGGTTAAGGAAGAGCGTCGTAAATCGATTGATCGCGGTCGCGATATGGTTACCCGCATGTTCGGACAGGTGAAACTGGTTTCTGATGAAGTCGTACTTCTTGAATTTGCCAAATACATTGGAGTCCAGAGTGTCAGCGAAATGTTTTATGAAGCCGCCCGTGGCAAAATAGACATTAAAGTAGTGAAATCGTTTGCTACCGTTCACGATCGTTCGGGTTGGCTGCAGTATCTCAGAATGCCTTTCATGCGAGGTAAAGCCGGGGCTAAGCCAGGGACTGAAAAAACCCGTGGTATTCGCAGAACAAAAGGAGTAGACCTGAATGTTGAGTCCAAAATATCATACACCATTGCCGATTGCTGTAATCCAATTCCCGGCGACGAAGTAGTGGGATTTGTAGTTTCTGAAAATACACTCGAAATTCACCGGGCAAACTGTGCAAATGCTGTGCGGATAAGTGCCAGATATGGCGACCGCATTAAGAAAGTGCAGTGGAATGATTCCAAACTCATCACATTCAAAACAGCCATTCAGGTTTCCGGGATGGATAAAATCGGCATTCTTCGCGATATCAGCAGGCTTTTGTCAGAAGAGAATAACCTCAACATCAGTTCTATTTTCCTGGAAAGCAAAGGAGAAACATTTGAAGGAAGAATCATCCTTTTCGTAAATGATACCGAGCATCTCAAAAACATGATTTCACAACTTAAAAAGGTTGATGGGGTTCAGCGGGTTTTCCGCCTGCGTCTTTCCGAAAATCAATAGCAATCCTTGTTAATTTATCATTGTCAGGTGAAAATCTTATTTATTCTAAATAAAAACAATTTTTATCTTTACTGAAATTTTTCGTGATGGATAAGAATGCCGATCATCAGCATAAGGTGGACAGTTATGACAATGTGAAGCAGATTTTCACTGAGTATCTGAGCCGTACAAAGCATCGGAAGACCCCTGAAAGGTTTACGATTCTGAAAGAAATATACAGTCAAGCCGGACATTTCGATATAGAGTCTCTGTATATCCGAATGAAGAACAACCGGTATCGGGTGAGCCGTGCCACGTTGTACAACACAATGGAGTTGCTGCTCGAAAGCGGATTGGTTGTGAAGCACCAGTTTGGACAAAACAGCGCTCAGTATGAAAAATGTTTTTGCTTTCAACAGCATGATCATGCGATTTGTATGAAATGCAATAAGGTTATTGAATTCTGTGAGCCCCGCGTGGGTGAAATAGAAAAAACGTTGCAAAACTCATTTGGGTTTCACGCTTCAAGCCATTCACTCGTCTTTCATGGAGTTTGTGAAGAATGTGCCAAAGACAGCAAGAAGCGCTTTGAAAAGAAGGATTAATTTGTTAATTTTGTAAATTGAATAAACCTGTATGAAAGTTGACGTGATTTTAGGCCTGCAATGGGGCGATGAGGGTAAAGGAAAAATTGTTGACGCTTTAGCGCCGCAATATGATATTATTGCCAGATTTCAGGGTGGACCCAATGCCGGTCATACCATCATTTTCAATGACCGGAAGTTTGTTTTGCATACTGTCCCCAGTGGAATATTCAGAAGCAATATTCTCAATATCATTGGGAATGGGGTAGTGATTGATCCTTTTATTTTCTTTGATGAAATCGATACTATTCGCGATGCCGGATTTGATCCGGTTTCGAATCTGGTAATCAGCCGCAGCGCTCATCTCATCATGCCTACACACAGGCTACTGGATGCAGTGAACGAAGCAGCTATGGGTGAGAAAAAAATCGGCAGCACGCTGAAAGGAATTGGCCCTACCTATACCGACAAGTATAAGCGCGTTGGACTGCGCGTTGGTGAAATTCTGCACGCTGGGTTCAGAAGTGAATACCAATCACGAAAGGATGCTCACATGCACCTTATCGCCAAATCAGGGGTCGATTATAAAAACATAACGCTTGACGGCCGTTCATTCGATGACTATGAACAGGAATGGCTGAAAGCCGCTGACAAGCTAAAACAGTTCCGTATTGCTGCCACTGAAATTGAAGTGAATAAAGCCATCGCAGCAGGCAAAAGAGTTCTTGCCGAAGGCGCTCAGGGCACTTTGCTTGATGTTGATTTTGGATCTTATCCTTTCGTGACATCTTCAAACACAATGACAGGGGGCGTCTGCACCGGTCTCGGAGTAGCACCTGGCCATATAGGCAAGGTTTTTGGTATCTTCAAAGCTTATTGCACCAGGGTTGGCAACGGGCCTTTCCCAACAGAACTTTTTGATGATATGGGCGAAATGATACGCAAAAACGGCAACGAATTCGGCGCTACTACCGGCAGACCGCGAAGAACGGGCTGGCTTGATTTACCGGCACTTCGTTACTCGGTGATGCTGAACGGGGTTACTGATTTGATTATGACAAAAGCCGATGTGCTTACAGGAATCGAAACCATTAAAGTATGTGACTCGTACAAATGCGAGGGTGTAACCTATGATATGCCTGACATTCCAGCCGGTTTTGAACCTGAAATAATCACTAGAAATCTCAAAGGATGGTCAGCAGATTTAGCAAAAACAGCCGATCCTTCACATTTCCCTGAAGAACTTGCAAGTTATATCAGTTTTGTGGAAAATGCTGCTGGTGTACATCTTTCCCACATCTCTACCGGACCAGGAAGAGATCAAATAATTAAACTTTAGTCACTATGAAAAAAGTACTTCTCGGTTTCATCATGCTATTGTCAATACAATGCATTGCATGGGCGCAGATTCCGGTTAAGGAAAGCGACGTTCCTGAAATAGTGAAAAGCAAACTGCCTAATCTGTTTCCGGGTGCTACCGGTGTGCAGTGGACCAAGCACAACACCGACTTTCATGCAGCATTTAATTATGACGATATTAATGTTGTTGTGAAATTCTCCGAATCCGGCCGGTGGATAAATTCCGAATCCGAGTACAAACTGGTGGATTGCCCAAGATCAATGCAGAAACATGTAACGACTGGCTTTGCAAACACGAAAATTGTAAAAATTATTCTTTCCGAAAACAAGGACGTTTCAGAGTATAGTGTTCAATTAAAGGACACAATTACCAACCAGCTTTTGTTTGCTATATACGACATTTCGGGTGCGTTTGTCCGAAAGAGTGATTCGAAAGGCAGCGAGATCGACTTGCAGCTTCAGGGAGCAAATGAGCGCGGAAAGCTAGCTGTTCATCCAAAAGAGTTGCCATCATCGATAAACTCCTATGTAATCATTAACTACACAGAGTATTCCATTCGGGAAAGCTATATTGTAAACAACGAGAAGTATCAGAATGCTTATTATGTTGTTCTAGGCAAACCCGATGATAAAGCTGCAGTTGAGTTGTGGTTCGATTATCAGGGTACTCCGATTTCCGGCGCCAATAAGCCAATAAATTCCGATGCGGGCCAGAATGACAAAGATTCGAAAAAAGATCAAAAGAAACTGGGCAGAAATCCTTTCCCTCAAAGTAAAGTTCCAGCTGTGGCAGTACAGGCATTTACCAAAAAGGAACCTAAAGCTGAAGAGGTGCGCTGGGACACAATTGCAGGGCAGTATGTCGCTACATATTACAATCCGGTCCGAAGCACCGAAAACCGGATGCATTTTGATTCAAAAGGAGTTTATGTAATGTCAGCAACAGTTCTCAACCCAAAAGATCTTTTACCGATGATACAGAATTATCTGGCAAGTAATTATCCGGATCTTGAAATTGAGTCTGCAGAAAACCTGCTTTATGCCGACAAGAGTAAATTCACTTTGGTAAGACTATTTGGTCCGACATGGATGAATGATCCCATGGTTTTTCATGAAATATTTTTCTCAACCAGCGGTCGTCTTGAAAAAGAAGTCCTTGCCAATTATGTTGATGCGGAAGATGAATATTTGCGTGAGAAAAAAGATAACCAGCATGCCGTTTTCAATGAGGAGACCGAGGAAGACGACCTTTCAATGGAAGAAGGAAATATGATGGATGGTCAAAGTGTTTCTTTTAAAGAACTACCCTCGCAGTCATCAAAATATATTTCAGAAAACTATCCGGATTGGTCATTTACAGACGGGATAATGATTAATGATGAAAACCAGCTTAAATACAGTGTTTTCATTAAAAAGACAGGTTACCGTGAGCGCAAAAGGCTATTGTTCGACATGAAAGGGAAATTTCTAAAAGAAGAAGATCTTTGAGAAGTCTTGGGTGTACTGTAATTCTGGCAATTTTATTTTGCGGATTTTCATTGAACCTTTCCGCTCAGGAAAAGAAAAAGATTCTGCTCAAGTCGGCGAATGTTCTTGAATATAACCGACCGGTCGATCCTGATGTTCAATTTCTCAAAGGGAATGTTGTGTTTCAGCACGAAAATTCGATGCTGTATTGCGATAGCGCATTGCTTTACATCAACAAAAACTCGATGGATGCATACGGCAATGTTCATATCAGAGTGTCGGATGCAACTCAGATTTATGGCGAAAAACTTCACTATGACGGCAATGAAAAAAAGGCGGTCATGGAAGAGGACGTTGAGCTCATTGATAACAACATTGTTCTGCATACCGAGAAGCTGTATTACGATATTGGCACCGGAGTTGGCTATTATCTCGACAGTGCTGAAATTCAGGATCCGCACAACAAATTGGTAAGTAAGCACGGCTATTATTATTCCGGCCGAAAAGAGTTTTTTTTCAGGCATGGCGTTGTTGTTACCGGGAATAATTTCCGACTGACATCGGATAGTCTGATGTACAATACAGCGACAGAGCAGATCGATTTTTATGGGAATTCCCACATCAAGAGCGACAGTACGGATATTTACTGCGAATATGGGTGGTATAACACATTGACCGACCAGACTAAACTTTTTAATCGGGCAAAACTCATCAACGGCACATCAGTGCTCGAAGGCGACACATTGTATTACGATAAAAAGCTCGGTATAGGTAAAGCCAGAAGGAATGTGGTTTTCCGCGATACGCTCGAGAATGTGCTGCTGCTTGCTCATAAAGCTGATTTTACTGAAAAGGACAGCTCTGTACTTGCTACCGACAGTGCTGTTTTTGTCACCTGGGAAAAAACCGATTCGCTCTATTTGCATGGTGATACGCTTTACACAACGAAGGACAGTGCATTGGGCCGCACAATTCAGGCCTATTACGGAGTACGTTTTTACCGGTACGATATGCAGGGTGTTTGTGACTCTCTTTATTATTGCGAAAAAGATTCCCTGATGCGGATGTTTGATAAACCATGTCTGTGGTCAGATTCGACGCAAATGACAGCCGAATATATTCAGTTTGCCATTGACCGCAATGCAATCAAAGAGCTGTTGATGAAAGATAATGCCTTTATAGTCTCGTTTTATGAAGAGCTGGATTTTCAACAGGTAAAAGGATCGCGTATGAACGGCTATTTTATCAACAACGATCTGGACCATATGCTGGTTACAGGAAATGCGGAAGCCGTTTATTTTATCGAGGACGACAATGGAGCCAAAACAGGGATCAACAAATCCGCGTCTTCATCCATGGATTTGTTTTTCGAAAACAGCACTGTAATTGCCATAAACATGGCAGGATCTCCACAGGGAACCATATATCCGAACAAGGAATTATCCGCCGATCAGCGCAAACTGGCCGGATTTGAATGGCGGGCTTCGTTGCGGCCAATGAACAAAAACGACATTTTCCGAAAAGCCGCTCCTGTCAACAGTGGTGGTGTTATTCGGGGAGGCGATAATCCGTGATCTGAAGCCGGATCCCAGAGATCTAATCAAATGCTTTTTTCGACAACAAATGCTTACAAATATTTATAAGCATTTATATCCGTTTATAAACGACAATAAGTAATTAATAACCGGATAATCGGGAGAACCGGTTGCACCTTTGTGACATGAAACTTAAAAAATAAATGTCATGAACAAAGTTGAATTAATCGGGCGCGTTGGCAAGGATCCGGACGTCCGTGAAACAAAAACCGGAAAAAAAATGTTGTTTTTTTCACTTGCAACAAACGAAAGCTACATGAATGCCATGGGAGACACGGTGCAGAATACCATCTGGCATCGGATTGTATTATGGAGCGAAGTAGTTTTGACATGCGAAGACATTGTGAAGAAGGGCCATTGCCTGTATATTGCGGGAAAACTGAATAACCGCAACTGGGTGGACAAAGATGGTCAGAAGCGCATTATTACAGAGATTGTGGGTCAGGTTGTCGAACAGCGGGTGCCCGGTCAGGACATGGGCGTTCTGGGGTAAAACTGTCGCCATTTTGCAGACATTGGGGCGGGCCTGATTAGTGTTTCAGAGCTGCAGGGAGTGCCCGCCCCCTTTTTTTTGAATCCCCTTGTTTCGCAAAAAACCACTACCTTTGCAAAAACTTTTTAGCATGAAAAAGATATTTGCAATAATGGCTTTGGTTGGTCTAGTCATGACGTCTTGTTCTGAAGACGGTGACGGAACACCTGTGATAATCAATCCGAATGCAAAAATGATGTGCAAAATTGATGGTGTCCAGTGGACAGCTTTGACTCGGGTTACAACCAATACCGCCGGCGGTTTTTCCATCAATGGAAGTGCATTGCAGAGCGATGCTCTTGATATTACTATTGTTGGTGAAACAACCGGTACCTACACACTGGGCACAATGCAGTTTAATTTCAGTGCTTCATATAGCCCCGTGGCATCCAATACCGATAGTCTTTATACTGCTATTAATGGCACTGTAGTTCTTTCTGAAGTGGATCAGACAAACAGACGGATTTCAGGAACATTTAATTTCAATGCGATAAATGTCAAAAACGCCGCTTTGAACAAATCGATTACAGAGGGCCTGTTCACCTCACTTTCTTATAATTGATAAAAAACAAAGTGCAAAACTGGTCTGCAATTGGGAATGAATAGTTGCAGACTTTTTTTGTGAAGAAATCACGAATAACAATCTCAGACAGCTTTCACAATATGCCGACTACGATACACCATTACACATTTAAAACACTTGCTGGTCTTGAGCCTTTGCTCGAGAAAGAACTTAACGATGCCGGATGCGCAAACATAGAACCCGTCAAGCGGGGATTCATGTTCGAAGCCGACGAAGCAATGATGTACAGACTGAATTACACTTCGCGTTTCGGCATCAGATTGCTGGTCGAAGTGCTTCGATTTTCGTTCACCGACAAAGAAGAATTCCTCAAGAATATTCGCTCGTTTGAGTGGGATACTTACGTTGGGGCCGACAAAACAATAGCCGTCGATTCAGTGGTCACTTCCAGTCCTGTTTTTAATAATTCGCATTTTGTTGAGTTACTGACAAAGGATGGAGTCGTTGATTTTTTCAGGAATCGCTACGGGCTCAGGCCTTCTGTTGACAAGGACAATCCGGACCTGCTAATAAATATTTACGTCAACAATGACGAATGTGTTGTATCGGTGGATAGTTCCGGAAAATCCCTCCATAAGCGCGGATACAGAGTTGCAGCGCACGTTGCTCCGTTGAATGAGGTTTTGGCAGCCGGTATTATCGGGCTGTCGGGCTGGAAAATGGACTGTGACTTTATTGATCCGATGTGCGGGTCAGGCACAATTCTGATCGAAGCGGCCATGATGGCCAATAATATTCCGGCAGGTTATTATCGCAGTGATTTTGGATTCATGCACTGGCAAACGTTTAAACCAGCAATGTTTGAGCGGATTAAGAAAGAGGCAGATGCACAAACCAAAGAATTTGAATTTCAAATAATTGGAGCAGACCGCGCCGATGAATCGTTGAGGGCCGCCAGTGCAAATATCCGAAAAGCACGTCTGGACAGAGACATAGAACTTGATCGCCAGAATTTCTTTGAAATCGCTCCCGAAAACCCTTCACACATTGTCTTCAATCCACCGTACGATGCACGAATGCCAATAGAAAACAGCATTGAGTACTACAAGAAAATCGGCGATACCATCAAGAATAATTTGCAGGGATCGAAGGTCTGGATGATTGTCGGAAATGAAGAATTGTGGAAGAGCATCGGATTAAAAGCTACCATTAAAATACCGTTGCTGAATGGCATGATTGAAAGTCGGCTGTTGTGCTTCGAAGCTTATCAGGGAAGTCGCCGCCCGGTTTCGGGACTAAACGAAAAGCCGGATGTCGAAGAATAAGAATAACTTTTATGTTGTTTGGGTTGGTCATGCACCAGGCATTTATTCGAATTGGGATAAATGCCGTGCGCAGATCTCCGGGTTTGCGGGTGCAAAATACAAAGGTTTTATCACCAGACAAGAAGCTGAAAAGGCTTATGAATGCGGCTATGAGGAAATCATTAAACCTCGGAAACAAAAAATTATCGATCCATCACTTCGGCCGCAGGAATTGTGTATCTGCGTTGACGCAGCGTGTAGTGGCAATCCTGGAGTTATGGAATATCAGGGTGTCTGGGGCCAGAATGGAGATCTGATTTTCAGGGAAGGTCCGTTTAAGGATGCGACCAATAATATTGGAGAGTTTATCGCCCTTGTTCATGGCCTTTCGTGGCTCAAAAAAAACAATCTGAACATTCCATTGTATTCGGACTCGCGAACAGCCATGGCGTGGTTAAGAAACAAAAAAGCCAAAACAAAACTTGAGAGAACGCCGAACAACAGCAAAGTGTTTCAGTTGCTGCATCGTGCAGAGGCATGGTTGATGGAAAATCCCGTTCACAACGAAGTGAGAAAGTGGGAAACCGATTTGTGGGGTGAGATCCCAGCCGATTTCGGCAGAAAATAACCTATTCGTTTTCAGGAACAGGAACGCCGTACTTGGTCTGTATGGGTTCAGGAGTGTCGGTCGGAACGCCGTATTTAGTTACAGGTTGGTCCTGATAGCTGTCGCTTGGCGGCCCATATTTGGTTTGCTGCTGCCTGTTTTTACAAGAGTTTGAAACCAGGAAAAGCGCTGCTGCTGAAAAGATCAGCAGGAAAAATCGAATCACTTTTGAATAGGATTTCATAGTAGCAGTGTTTTGTCAAAGATAATCAATCTGAGAGATTCAATCAATAGGGATTTACAAAAGTAGTCTGATTATTAGTACAATTCCAAAAACAGCCAGCGATATTCCGACAATTCGGTTGATCAGAAGTTGAATTCGAGGACGCAAATATTTTTTGATTTTGTAGCCTACAAAGCTCTTCAGCACATCCATTAAAAACACTGTAATGATAGTGCCGGACAGAAAAACTGTGGCGGTTTCTTCCAACTTGCCATATTCGGCAATCTGACTGATATATCCGATAATTGTCAGCCAGAACAGGATAATAAAAGGATTTGCGATATTAAGGAAGAAACCCTTTGCGAGAAACGTAATAGGTCTGACTACCCGTGCTGGTCCGGGCGACTTTGATGCTCGTCGTTTCAGAACTTCCGGCTTTTTAAAAAAGGTATAGACTCCATACATAACGAGTATAATCCCTCCGACCAAGCCTGCATAGACCTGATTTTTCCCACTTTCGATAACCGCCGACAAACCCAGATAGGAAATGGTAATAATGAACAGATCGCTAAACGCAACACCAATGGCGATAAGGAATGCAGATCTGAATCCACGGTCGATTGAGGTTTGAATAATGGTAAAAAATGCCGGCCCAAGGGTAATGCTCAGCACCAAACCAAGCAATATACCTTCGATGAATATACCGAGCATTTCTAGCATGCTTATTTATTTATAGTTTTTAGAAATTCGAGCCAGTCCGGAAGGTGTTTTTTCATGACGCGTGGAAATTTGACCTGAGCGCCAACTTTGCCTTTCGACTTCATATAATCGTAGAAAACATCCAGTGGAAGAACCTCTGCTTCCACTTTCCGAATTGCGGCAATTCGTTCAACGCGGTAGTCGTCATTAAGATGCTTCAGATTGTTGTCTATTGCTCTGGCTGCTACTTCCGGATCTATGGTGTCGTTGGTGCCAATCCACCATTTGTGTCTGAACATATTGTCATGAGGCAGCCCTGCAACAGTGAATTCGGCAACCGAAATATTGTAATCATGTTCAAGCATTTCAATGGCTCTGTTCATGTTTTCCTGCGACAAATGCTCACCGCAAACACTCAGATAATGCTTGGTACGCCCAACAATGTGAATCTGGGCTTTTGAGAGGTTGGTGAATTTCACGACATCACCAATCAGATAGCGCCAGGCGCCAGCTACAGAGCTTATCAGTAATGCGTATTCCCGACCTTCTTCGACCTGATCAATGGTAAATGCCTCGGCATTGGGATTAATATTTCCCTCGTTGTCGAAGTTATTATCGTTGAAAGGAACAAATTCAAAGAAAAGGCCGTTGTCGAGAACCAATGCCATTGAGTCGCTTTTAGGATCATCCTGGTAGGCGATGTATCCTTCTGATGCCAGATAGGTTTCAATGTAAATCAGTGGCTTCCCAAGCAGCTTCTCGAAGCTTTTAGCATAAGGTGCAAAGCTGACTCCCCCATGGGTGAAAATGGACAGGTTTGGCCACATTTCGTGAATATTATTCAGATTGTAGCGCTCGATTATTTTGGTCATCAGAATTTGAAACCAGGCGGGAACTCCCACTATGGCCCCAATGTCCCATTCAGGTGCTTTACGCACTATTTCTTCAATTTTTGTTTCCCAGTCACGCTCACGGCTGATGCGTTTTCCGGGTTTGTAGAAGTGCTGAAACCAGAAAGGAATGTTGCCGGTTGTGATTCCGGATAAATCGCCTTCGTAATAAGTACCGTTGTAATGAAGATGTGTGCTGCCGCCCAGCATAAGTATTCCGCGTTTGAAAAAATCGGTTGGAATATCATAGCGGGCCGATGCCACCAATGTCCGGATGCTTGTTTTTTTAATGGCACGCAGCATTTCGGGCGTCACTGGAATGTATTTACTGGTTGCCTCGCTTGTGCCAGAACTCAAGGCAAAATATTTCACACGACCAGGCCAGCTAACATAAGCTTCGCCTGTGAGTGTGCGATACCACCAGTCGTTGTGCATTTTATTGTAATCGTGAATCGGAACAGACTTCTGAAACGCCTTAATTAAATCAGAATCCTTGAGTGTTTCAGAGAAATTGTAATGCTCTCCAAAAGCAGTCAATTGCGCCTTGCGAACGAGCTTCTTAAGTACTTTTTTCTGTTGCGCAATGGCTGAAGGCTTCCGCTTTTCGACGGGCATAATATTCTTCAACTCTATCGCACTTTTGATTAACGTACCAATAATTGGCATGGCAGGTAGTTTTGGCAAAATTAGTGATTTTATAAATACTGTTTCAATTCCTGATAATGGTCGGTTGTTTCAAATATCTCCAGAAGAGATTATTTCAGAAAACCAATCATATTCCTGATTCGGGAAAGTGTTTCGATTTTACCCAAATGAAACAGAATATCAGCCAGATGCGGACCCGAACTGGCGCCAACCATGGCTATGCGGAGTATATTGTAAATCTTGCCGGCAGGCAGTGAACCTTCTTTTACAAAGGAAGCAATGGTTGAATCGATCGATTCATTTGTCCAGTCAGCCGTTTCAAACAATTGCGATAATTCGCTCAGCCAACGTCCGGAATCCCGGCTGCTGTGTTTTTTTAAATCTGCTTCGTTGTATGATTTGGGTGCCTCGAAGAAAAAGCGACCTGCCTCGGGCAGATCTTTTATAAAATCAACTCTTTCGCGGAGCAGCCCGACCATAATCTGCAATGTAGCACTATCAGGGACAAGCAGATTTTGTTGTTTCAGCAATGATTCAAACTCTTTGGCAGTATCTTCGACATTGGCTTTCATAAGATACTGATGGTTAAACCATCGCGCTTTGACCGGGTCAAACTTAGCTCCACTTTTGCTAACATGTTCGAGTGAGAAGGCCTGACTCATTTCATCCATACCCATAATTTCGCGCTCATCGCCTGGGTTCCAGCCCAACAAGGCCAGCATATTTATGAATGCTTCGGGAAAATAGCCGCTTTCGCGATAACCGGAGCTTTTTTCATTGGTTTTTGGATCGGTCCATTGCATTGGGAAAACGGGGAACCCCAGACGGTCACCGTCGCGCTTGCTTAGTTTTCCGTTGCCATCGGGTTTCAGCAATAGTGGAAGGTGCGCGAATTGTGGCCGTTCCCAACCGAGAAAGCGATATAATAATACGTGGAGCGGTGCCGATGGCAGCCATTCCTCGCCACGAACAACATGTGTGATTTCCATCAAGTGGTCGTCAACAATATTCGCCAGATGATAGGTAGGCATGCCGTCGCTTTTGAAAAGAACTTTGTCATCAATATTTTCGCTTTTTACTGAAACATGTCCACGAATGAGATCATCAAATTCAATCACGGTATTTTCGGGCACTTTTAGACGAATGGTAAATGCTGCGCCACTGTCAAGAAGGTTTTTCACTTCGCCTTCAGGCATGGTGAGCGAGTTACGCATACTATTTCGTGTCCGGCAATCGTACTGAAAAGTTTCTTTTTTCGATTCGCATTCTTTGCGAATATTGTCAAGATCTTCAGCAGAATCAAAAGCATAATAGGCATTACCGCTGTCAATCAGCTGCATGGCATACTGATGATAAATGGGTTTGCGGTCGCTCTGCCGGTATGGTCCAAATGGGCCGCCTACATGAGGGCCTTCGTCAAAGTGAATGCCGCTCCAGGTAAGGCTTTCAATGATGTATTTTTCAGCGCCTTCTACAAAGCGGGTCTGATCAGTATCTTCGATGCGGAGGATGAGTTTGCCCTCATTTTTTTTAGCAAAAAAGCAGTTGTAAAGAGCTGTCCTGACACCGCCGATGTGAAGCGGACCTGTGGGACTGGGAGCAAAACGTACACGTACCATAAAATCAATTTTGGAGTGCAAAGGTAAAGAATATTGAACAAGGAATTGTGAAGTTGGAATGAATCGGATCAGGACCGAAAAACAATAAATACATTTACATTGAAAAATCAGAAATCGCGGACCAGCATGGATTCAGCAAATTCCTGAAGAACAGCTTTCTGTTCCGGCTTTAGCCCGGTCTTTGCCAGTGCTTCCATGGCCAGATCATGGTGTTTTTGCATGGTTGATTTGCAGTCAGCAATGACATCGTTTTTAATGAAAGCTTCTTTTACTTTAATGATTTTTTCAACCTCATCCATTGTTTTATCATTGTAGAGCAGCTGGAAAGCTATACGTTCGCTGCCTGACAGCTTTTCCATTGCATTTACATAGAGAAAGGTTTTTTTGCAATCAAGAATATCGCCTCCAATACGTTTTCCGAATGTTTTTTCATTCCCGAAAGTGTCCAGCAGATCATCCTGCAACTGGAATACCATGCCGGTGTGTTCGCCGAACTGATAAATGGCTTCGCATTGTTCATTAGTGGCGTTTCCAAGTATGGCTCCTATTTTCAGACAAGCACCCATCAGTACAGCCGTTTTAAGGAAAATCATCTGCATATACTCATCCATGGTGACTTCAGGCATGATTTCGAAATTCATATCCAGTTGCTGCCCTTCGCATACTTCCATGGCCGTTTTGGTAAACACTTTCAAAACAGCTGGTAATTTATCTTCGCGTGTGAGTGTGACAAATTCATAGGCCTTTGTGAACATAGTATCGCCCGAAAGAATTCCGATGTTGGATCCGTACTTGTTGAACACAGTAGGTCTTCCGCGGCGGATGGGCGCATTATCCATTATATCATCGTGCACCAGCGTGAAGTTGTGAAATGTTTCGATAGCGATGGCCGGATTCATAGCCTCCTCCATATTATTTCCGTAGAAATCGCAAACCATGATTGTCAATACGGGGCGCAACCTTTTGCCACCAGCTTTTAATGCATATTCAATTGGTTCATACAGCTCATGCGGAAATTTTACAAAATTGATACTGTTGAATCGTTCTGTAAAGATTTTCTGATAATACTGTATCGTTTTTTTCATATAGGCTTCAGATTATAAAACGAGTATCGTTCAAAATGTTTTTAATTCCCTCTTCGAGCGGAAGCAAAGGTCTGTTGAGCAGTTTGTGCATTTTGCTGATATCTGGCAAACGTCGGCGCATATCACCTTCCTTTAATGGAGGCATATATTTTAATTCAGACGAAGACCCTGCAACGCGGATGATCAGGGTTGCAACATCATCGATGAATGTTTCATTGTCGTTACCGATATTGTAAACATCGCTGTGCATGGCCGGATTCTGAAGAACCTGATTGAAGCAGTTTACGGTAGCATCAACATTGTCGTCAATATAACAAAACGTGCGTGTTTGTTTTCCGTCGCCGTAAATCGTAAGCGGCTTGTTTTTCAATGCAAGATTTATAAACCGGCTGATTACAAAATCCTTACTTTGCTTGGGTCCGTAGGTGTTGAAAAAACGAAAAATGGTGTAGGGGAGCCCGAATTCAGCATGATATGATTTCAGGAATGCCTCTGATGCATTTTTAACAATGGCATAAGGCAACTTGGAGTTCAGCGGAGTAGTGTTTTCGTTTTGTGGAAATTCAACCGGTTCGCCGTAAACTTCGGAGCTTGAGCTGAAAAAGACGCGTTTTACAGTCGAATTTTTACTCAGGTTAAGGATGTTTTCAATGCTCTTCAAATCCTGCAACACACTCACCGGATTTTCAAGGGTTCGCTTTACGCCAACCATGGCAGAGTAGTGAAAAACATAATCGAAGCGAAATGCATGGAAAACTTCTGAAATATCACGATACTCATTTACGTCGGCCTTGATGAATTTGTATCGGTCAATGTGTTTAACCGGTAATTTATCAATGGATCCTGTCGACAGGTCATCAACAATTACCAGAAATACTTCGGGATTTTCAAGTAGTTTTTCAGCAAGACTGCTGCCAATAAAGCCGGCTCCGCCGGTGAGTAAAACTGAAATCATTATTTCTGCAATAAGGATAATAAATATTGACCATAACCACTTTTCAGCAGTGGCTGAGCGACTTTTTCAAGTTGAGCCTTATCGATAAAACCTTCGGTGTAGGCAATTTCTTCGATACAGCCGATTTTCAATCCCTGTCGGCTTTCGATGACCTCTACAAATTGACTGGCCTGCAACAACGAAGAAAATGTTCCGGTATCGAGCCATGCTGTGCCACGACTTAGTACTTCGACACTCAGTTTCCCGTTTTGTAGGTAATGCTTGTTTACGTCAGTAATTTCGTATTCGCCACGAGCGCTGGGGGCCAGATTTCTGGCTACATCCACCACACTGTTATCGTAGAAATACAAGCCAGGTACTGCAAAGTTTGATTTTGGTTTTTCTGGCTTTTCCTCAATGCTTATGGCCTTCATGCTTGAGTCGAATTCCACAACACCGTATCGTTCGGGATCGCTCACGTGATAGGCGAAAACGATTCCCCCATCCGGTTTTTTCATTCGGCGGAGCTTTTCGTGAAGACCCGAAGAATAAAAAATATTATCGCCCAGGATGAGAGAAACATTGTCGGTGCCGATAAATTGCTCTCCGAGAACGAAAGCTTGCGCCAGACCGTTTGGAACCTGTTGCTCGACATAAGTGAAATTACAGCCGAGTCGGGTGCCATCACCAAGCAGATGCTTAAAATGCGGCAGATCGTGCGGCGTTGAAATGATGAGAATATCGCGTATTCCGGCCATCATGAGCACTGACAGCGGATAGTAAATCATCGGTTTATCATAAATGGGCATCAGCTGCTTGCTCATGGCCATGGTGATTGGATAAAGTCGTGTACCGGATCCCCCGGCGAGAATAATGCCTTTCATAAAGTTTTTTTATTTATAAAATTCTGGAGGAATCACCTTCTTCATCATCTTCGTCAACCTCGAAAAGCGGCTTGCTGGCCTCTTTGTTTTTTATGAGTTTGTCCATATACAAAATTAGCGAAGGCAGAATGATCAGATTGCTGAAAAGTGCAACGAGCAAAGTGAAACCGATCAGATATCCAAGGCTTGCTGTGCCACCGAAGCGGGAGAAAACAAAAACACCAAAACCAAGCACAAGCACAATCCCTGAAAATACCATCCCATTGGTTGTTTCGCGCAATGCATGCAGCACACTTTCTTTGATATTCCAATCCGAAATCTTTAGCTGGTGCCTGTATCTGGACAGGAACTGAATGGCGGCATCGACTGCAATTCCAAGCGCAATGCTGTAAATAATGATTGTTGATGGCTTTAAGTCGATATTCAAAAATCCCATAAGGCCGGCGGTAACAAAAAGCGGAATGAGATTGGTCGCCATGGCTATAAACACCATTTTCACATTGCTAAACAGCAGATAAATCAACCCCGCAATGATAACAACAGCCAATGCAAGGCTGCCATAAAGATTAGAGACCAGATAATTACTACCTTTTTCAAACACTACGGCGGAGCCGGTCACAACGGTTTTATACTTCTCAGCCGGGAATATTCTGGACAGCTTGGTTTCAAGGCTATCTTTTATTTGTTTGATTTCAGGCGTATAAACATTTTTCAAGCGCAGGCTGATGCGGGCAACCTGATAGTTGGTGTCGATGAAATTAGTGAGAATGCTGTTGGATTTGCCACCTTTATTGTCGTCAAAATCAGGCAAGTAGCTCAAAATAAACGCCTTTTCATTGTCGTTCGGCAGGCTGTACATATCCGGTTTTCCGTTAAAAAACGACTGTTTTGCAAATTTCACTATTTCAACAACCGACAACGGTTTCGATATGGCCGGAATTTCCTTTAGTTCGTTCTGAAACTGATCTATTTTTCTCAGCGTATTCAGATTCAGAACGCCTTTGTTTTTTCTTGTATCAATGGTCACTTCCAGCGGAAGAACGCCACCCATATTTTCTTCGAAAAACAGCATATCGGTGTACAGTTTATCGCCTTTTGGAATATCATCTACAACGCTGCCTTTGTTTTCAATCTGCGTTACACCATAGGTAGCTGCGCCCAGCAAAATGACCACAACAACAAGTACAACTCTGCGCTGGTACTGAACAGTATTAAGCACAAATCGTGTAATTCCGTTCATCCAGGTAAAGTCCAGGTGTTTTATATGTCTGCCCTTTGGTGGGGGGAACAAACTGTACATGGTTGGGATGAGTATCAATGTGAAAAGAAATTCCAGCAGGATACTCACACAGGCGATGATTCCGAATTCAACCATAATCGGATTGGAGGTGACCATAAACGACCCGAAACCAACAGCTGTTGTAGCATTGGTTAGCAAAGTCGCAAAACCGACGCGTTGAACAACTCTGGAAAGTGATTTTGCCTGATTACCGTGCTGGGCAAATTCGTAGTGATATTTGGTAATCAGATAAATACAATTCTCAATTCCGATAATGATAAGAATTGGAGGTATTACCCCCGAAAGAATTGTTATGTTGAAGCCAAACAAGACCATAGATCCCATGGCCCATATCACACCAATGATGACTACCGTGATTGAAAACACAAGTGCTTTAAACGAACGAAAAAACACAAGCAGAATGATCGATGCCACTATAAGAGCGAGGATAATGAATATTTTGAGTTCCTGCTGTACCAGTTTGGATATCGACGTTCTGATGTATGGCATACCCGAGAAATGCATCTCAATATCATGCTTCAGTCCGAATTCAACAATGGGTGCTTTTATATCTTCAAGCACATTTTCTCTTTCCTTGCTGTTCAGAACTTTCTTGTCGATGTACACCATCATCACGTTAGTACCGTTTTTCTTGCTAAACAGCATCTCGTCGTAGAAGGGCAGGGAATAGGCTTTGGCCAGAATGCTGTCCAGCTCGGCCTGCGATGCAGGATTTTTCTCAAACAGCTTAACTAATTTAAATTTCTTTGCTGCCGTATCTTTTTGAAGATCAAGACAATTGGCAATCGACATCACCTCGCCAACCCCTTTAATGTTCTTCAGATCGTGTGACAGATCGCACCACGCATTGAAAACGTCCAGTTGTTTAAGTTTATCATCTTTTATACCGACAAACAGCACACTTCCATCTTCTTCGAACTGTTTTTTGAAATCCTGATAGATAATGCTGGTGCTGTCCGACAATGGAAGCATCTGAGCATATTCATAGGACATTTCGACTTTTGAAGCCTGATAGGCCATGAATACGGTTAACAGGCCTATAATAGTAAGATTGAGCGCTCTTCTTCTGAGAATGTAACCAACGATTCTGTTCCACATACCTAACTAAATTTCAGACGCCGAAATTACGCACAAAATATGGAATAGACATTATAAATGGGGTGAATTTTCCGTAAAGATTATCAACCTATACCTTGTTGAATTCGACCAGAAGCATTTCCACAACCTGAGTGCCTCGCGGAGCGAGCTCTCTGCGTTGTGAAAATATAAGTAAGTCATTGCACGGAGCTCGCTGTCCGCTACGCATTGAGGTTGGCCTCTATCGCAAAGAAAGAGATTTGGTTTTATTTTGTTGCGAAAATCGATTAATGGGATTACATCAATGCCTGACAAAACGGACTTCCGTGGCACCAATTCCGTACTTCAGAATACTTGCGTCTTCGAATTCCAGATCGGCATAGGTCTTCAAAATATCGGTCAGTTCTTTTTTCAGAAGGCCAACCCCTACACCATGAATGAATACAATCCGAGCTAGTTTTTTTGCGATGGCTGCTTCGAGACACTGGCGGAAAAACGCGATCTGAATTGGCATAATATCGTCTTTTCGCATGGTTTTATGATCGCTGCGCAGCTTTTCAATATGCAAATCAACTTCAGCATTGGATCTGTCAATCATATAGCGGTCTATGACAGAGCTGGTCTTCTTTTCTGAGATTTCAGTATTTGTGGTTGGCGTGCTGTTATACAAAGGTGGATGTGATAAATCATGCACAAAAATCACATGAGCAAGCTCATCGAAAAAAGGATTTTCATCATAGATATCCTCTTTAATGAATTTTGATGTCTTTATTTCGAGGTCAATAAGTTCAGAATCAAATAATTGTCCATTTTTTGAATCGAAGCAATGCAATTGCAAGCGAAGCCGGCTCCAGTTCTTAAGATCGTATTCAGACAAACTTTCGATGATTGTGGCATCTCCTTTTTCCATAAGTCCGGTAGCAATGCTCTCAAATCCTTTGCTGGGATCGGCCTTCAGAATGTGAAAGGCTACCTGCCATTTGCTATAGTTGATAAGGTAAACGTCCATGTTTCCGGAAATCAGAACCTCCTGATTTTCAGGCATGAAAGCAAGATAAACCCCGTTAATTATCGTTTCAGTCCGGCTTTTGCCATGCCTGTTTTTTTTGTCAGCATCCACATCACTACTGACCTGATCTGAGGCTAAATCCTGTTCTTTTGATTTTTGTTCAACAGCGTTTTTTGATTTATTGCTGGCCTGTAATTTAGTGAATTCATCTTTTTTCAAAAAGGGGTTTTTATTGCCTTCCTGAGGTTCAATAACAACCAGATCCGAAGCTTCGACAGGGATTTCAAAACCATCTTCGATGAGAACGGAAACGATGTTGTTTTTTACGGATGTGACTATTCCGCTGCCTTTGGATGAAATAAAGCGAACTTTGTCGCCTGCGTGAAATATTTTCATTGTTGTGGAAAATTGTAATGTTTTCTGACTTTTGTTTTAATGTCCCAGACGCATTCAAGCCCTTTCGGGAAAACCACGAAATCTCCGGGCCCGAAGCTGAATCTCACGTTTCCGGTCTCCACAACGAATTCTCCTTCCAGAATATAGCACTCTTCCATTGAATCGTACGATGCCGGAAACCGGGATGGTTCTTTTTCCCATACTGGCCAGGTGGTTATTTCTCGCTTTTCAGCTTCGTTATAATTGATTTTTTCGCTGTGAATTGTTGACATAACGATTTTGGGACTATTTTTGCGTAAAGTTACGAAATTCAGTTTTATGCTTATTGTTTCTCTGGCATTGGCTCCTGTATTTGCTTTAGGTTTGTTTATCTATCTGAAAGACAAATACTACCGGGAACCTTTAATCTGGCTGCTGATCGCATTTGGTGCCGGTTGTCTGTCAATTGTTCCGGCCATATTCATTGAGCGCATGCTTGAAGAACGAGCCGGTCTTGGAATAAGCCCCAATTTCGGTTCGCTGGCGATAAATGCTTTTCTGGTAGTTGCTTTAACCGAAGAGCTCTGCAAATTTGCCATCCTGAGAATAGTTTTTTACCGGAAGCGTTTCTTTTCAGAGCCCATCAATGGAATTGTTTATGCAGTAATGTTGTCATTGGGATTTGCATTTACTGAATCCTTTATTTACTTGCTGGGTGCCAACAATGTCTATACAACCGCGATTGTGAGATCGCTTACGGCAGTTCCCGCCCATTTTGTTTTTGCAGTGTTCATGGGTTATTTCATGGGGCAGGCAAAATTCACCTACCTTAAGCAGAGAAAATGGCTGGTTCTTCTGGGGCTTGGATTGGCCGTTATTGCACATGGCATCTACGACTTCTTTCTGCTTGCCTGGTGGATGCCGGCGGATTTTATGTATATTTCATTCGGATTCCTTTTTGCTTGTCTGGTATTTGCAGTTTTGTTCATCAACAAGGCTCAGCGCAGATCTCCTTTTGTGAGACGTCATAAATGGCTTCGAAATATCGAAAAAGCAAAAGAGAAAGACTTTCAGGATTATCTGGCCAGTCAGAAGGAATTAATGCGAACCCGGCGCGACAACAAAGACAAACCAATGGATGCAGAATAGCCGGGGCTGCAACAATTGTATAAGGATGGTGGTTTTATAAAAAAAAATCCGCCTTTCGGACGGATTTTAGGGTGAAATATGGGATTCGAACCCACGACCCTCAGAACCACAATCTGATGCTCTAACCGACTGAGCTAATTTCACCATTTTGGGAGTGCAAAGATACGGATTATTTAAAATCAAAAAGCAGCCGGACAAAAAAAATGCAAATCCGGCTGCCTGAAATATGGATTATGTCTCAATTTATTTATGACACTTCTCGTTGGTTATACATTTTTTAAAAAGAACCGCGTCGAGGCTGATTTTTCCAGGGCCCAGAATGAAGGCCACTACCGACATGAAAAGCAAAGTAAGTGTGTATTCCATACCTCCTTCGGCAAGCAGAAACGCATCAGGATGCACGGTGACAATTGCTACAAGCATTGTTGAACCAAGTACAAAAGCACTAAGCCTTGTGAAAAGTCCAAGTAATATGAATACAGCGCCGAAAAACTCGGCGAGGGCAGCAGCATATCCAAGAAAAACAGGGATGTCTAGATTAATATTCATAAATGCAGCGGTGGCTTCAAGACCGCCGCCGCCAAACCATCCGAACATTTTCTGTCCGCCGTGAAACATAAAAACAAGTGCTAGTATAACTCTTGGGAATATTGCGGCGATGTCGTTGCAAAAGAGAGGGGAGGTGCTAAACAGTTTTTTCATAGTCATTTTAATTGAATACCAAAAATACACCCGGGAATTGCTGTTTGCAAATGAACATGCTTAATATCACCTCTGGCATTTTATATTTAGTTGTACTCAATTCAAAAAGAAATAATAATTTTGATACCCTCAATATGAAAGACATGGCAAAAAGAAAAAGATCATTAATACTGGCGGGATTGTGCATTCTGTCTATGGGTGGCGGATTGCTGGGTGTGCTGATTGGAATACTCAGCATCATTGATGTGGAAATGATAAGGATGTTTGCCCGTATTCCGGGATATGCATCCATTTATTCGCTTACTGTTGGTGCTCATTTTCTTTATCCTTATGTAAAGGTCCTTTTGTACGGAGTTTCTTTTGTAGGAGCATTAAAGATATTCCAACTCCGCAAAGCCGGATATTACATGTACACTTCAGCGCAATTAATTTTACTGATAATACCTTATTTGATGTGGAATCAGATTCCAGTGGTAGTATTTTTCACCGATCTACCCGATATGATTTTCACCATTGCATTTATTGGTGCATATTCATTGTATATTTCACAGATGGACTCGGCTGAAAATCAGGAAGCAACCGGCACTGAGAAATAGAAGGTAGTCCCTTCATTGGGAACGCTTTCAAGCCAAATTTCCCCATGGTTCTTCTCAACGAACTCCTTGCAGAGAACAAGTCCAAGTCCACTCCCTTTTTCATTGGCGGTGCCGGTTCTAACGTAAACTTCGCCCAGTGAAAACAGATTTGGAACTTTATCTGGCGCAATTCCAATACCACTGTCTTTTACATGAAAAACGCAGTTTTTGCCGGATTGCTTATATCCCAATTCAATTTTTCCGCCAGCGGGGGTAAACTTAATTGAATTAGATAATAAATTGCGGACGACGGTATTGATCATGTTCTTGTCGGCAAATATTTCGGTTGAATCGTTATCAGCTAAAATACTGATTCTGATTTTTTTAGTTCTGAGTAGCGTTTCGTGAAATTCAGCATTTTCCTCCAGAACGTTGCGGGCGCTGAAGTTCTCAGGAGTGATAATAAGTCGGCCTGTTTGCGATCTTGACCACATCAGAAGGTTTTCAAGCAAATTTCCGGTCCGGTTTACAATTTTTTCAAATTCCTCAATCAAGGCATCGCGCTCATATTGCTCCAGCGTGGCGTAATCGCGTTTCATAATCCGGACAAAACTCACCATACTGGCCAGCGGATTGCGGAGGTCGTGAGAAATGATAGAAAAGAATTTATCTTTGGAACGGTTCGATTCAGCCAGTTCTGACTCACTGCGCTTTAATTGCTTGTTGGTTTTAAGCAGCTGTTTGTTCACCTCGTCAAGCCGTCGGCTGCTTTTTCGGCGTTCTCCCGACTGATATATGAGCAATCCAATAAGTACAATGGCAAAAGAGAGACCTATCAATAAATAATAGCGTATAAATCGGTTGTTTTCAAGTTTAAGCTGGTCTATAATGCTTTGCTGGCGCAGGATCTGATTCTCGCTTTCAAGCTGATTGATCTCGTTTTTACGGTCAACATCTGCCAGATTCTTCAGTTGGTCTGTTCCAAAAATTGAATCATTGAGTGCAATTCTATGGTTGAGTGCCGCATAAGCGCTGGCAAAATTGCCTTTCTTTTCATACAATTGTGCCTGAATGTTATATGCATCAATTAGTTCGCGCTTGGCATTCAGAGCTAAACCGATTTCGATTGCCTTGTTTACATGTTGTAAGGCATTCTCTAATTGGTTCATTTTTAAATAGGTGTTGCCAATATTTATTTCAGAGATCATGATGCTGTGCCTGTCCTGAAGCTGCGTTTTCAGTTCGAGCGACATCGTGTAGAACTCAAGTGCTTTTTTATAATCACCTGCGTTATCGTGCATCAGTCCGATATTACCATAGGCAACCGCAAGCAGGCGGATGTCATTGGCTTCCTTGCCAATATCAATAGCTTTGTTTAGCAGACTTTCAGCTTCATCAGGTCGGTTTGTTTTATTATAAACAATTGAAAGGTTAATATATACGCGCGCCAAACCTTGCTTATTGTTGGCTGAGCTGTGAATTTCAAGGGTTTTATGATAATACTTGAGCGATTGTTCATAATTGCCCATATTATCATAGATGTTCCCAAGATTGTTGTATGCTTGCGCCATTCCATCCAGTGAATTGGCTTTGCGGAAAAGAATCAGCGAATTCGAAGCTTGTTCCAGTGCAACCGGATAATTGGCAATGCGGTTGTTGATAAACGATAAACTAAGGTAACACGACGCCACGCCTTCCATACTTCCCAGGCTCTTATAAGCTTCCATTGCCTGATTTATATATGTGTAGCCCAGCTTATAATCACTGGTTGCGATTTTTAAGTCGGCCAAATGCTTAAGTGATTGCGCTTTGCCTTCGGAATAGTTCAAACTATCGCTTAATTCCAGCGATTTAAGAAAGAATACTTCCGCCGTTTTCATGTCTCTCTGCTGATATTGCTTACCGATCAGCAACATTATGTTTACACGTGCGGTATCTGTTTTTGATTCCAACAGACGCTCAAGACTATCTATCTCAGGTAATTTTGATTGCGAAATACCTGAAATACAAAGCCCTATAGTTATGAAAATGAGTAGTAACTTTTTCACTAAATGAAATTCTGATTCGTGCCGACAAATATAACATTTATATGTCTTTGAAATCCTATTTATGTGTGAAAATTGATTTTTATATTTTTTAAAATTATTTGAGGCGATTGCTTTTTTTAAATCATTGATATTCAGTAAGATGAAAACAGTAATAAAAGTCAGTGGTTAACCGAATGATAACCGTCAGAATTACACAAGAGTAAATTTATTTTCTACTGATTGACAAATTGCCAGGATGTGTCATGTGAAAACTGCCACTAGTTATTATTATTTAATTGATGCTAAAAGATTCAACTTGTTATTAAAATTAGGGTGAGAATGTCGATAATACTGAAAATTGCCATATATTGTGGTCGATTTTAAACGATAAAAACTAGCATTATGGCAAAAAAGACCAGCGCAGAGCAGTTGGATGTGAATCCGGCCTCACTCGATGCTCATATACTGAAAGTTATCTCCGGCGAAAGAGCATTTGAAAATGTTTTTCAATCTGTTTCCAGAATGATTCTGGACGGTCCGGACAAAGTGGAAAAGGTGACCATAAACGGCAAACCAACCTATGATTTCAAACTTTTCCGCGACGGGAAAAAGCATATTGTTGGCATGTATGACGAAATCAACAGCTTTGTTTCATTCGTAAAAGATGCGGCCGAGGGTGGTTCTTCTGCCGAAATGGCTTTTGTACTCATTGGCGAACCTGGTAACGGTAAAACATTTTTCGTCGATTTTCTCAGCACAAAATACCGGGAGTTTATTTCAAATCCGGCCAACCTGCGCTATACCTTTAGATTTAATAATGTCGACCTGACCGGACGATATGGGAAAATCGACCGGATTGAAAGTCAGACCTACGAGGATCCAATGGTGCTGGCAATGAACTTATTTGAGTCGCGCGACGACAATAAAAAGTATCTGTCAAAACTTGGATATTCCGATAGTCAGCTCGAAAAGCTGTTCAGAGCCTATCGTCCGCTTGGAGCTTGTACCTACTTTGTTTACAATCAGTTGAAAGATTATTTTGGCGGCGACATGGCCGAAATCTTGAAACATATTGAAATTGTACCGGTTCCGGTGAGCGAATCGAGAGGAACGCTGACAGGAAAATATGCGGCCAAGGATAAAATCACTTCCAGTTCAGTTGACCTTCTCGGCGATGAAAGCATCAGCCGGTTGCTGCATCTGGCCGATGCCGACAACCCTTATCGCTTCGATTTGCGACGTGGCGCTCTTGCTCGTGTTGCAGGCGGTGGTATTCACTTTGCCGATGAAATTTTTAAAAATAAACGCGACCTTGTTCAGGTTTATCTGGGCGTGATTCAGAACCGCTCCATCGAAATCGAAGGATTCAAATGGCCGCTCGACACCTTGATTGTGGCTACTTCGAACAATGCCGAATTTGCCCGCTTTCAGGAAGAAAAGGAACAGGCACCCATCATCGACCGCTGCAGACTTACGTATATGTCGCACAACACCAATCTGCACCTGCAAAAGTTGCTGACATCTTACTCGTTGGGCGGTGTTGAAAAAACAAACTTTGTAGGAAAAAAACTTCACATCGATCCGAACCTCAATCAGGCCATCTCGACGGCATTTATTCTCACTCGCATGCCTGGTAACGAAAAGCTGAATCCGGTCGAAATGATGAAACTGGCTGCCGGCGAAGTGGCAGGTGAGAAAAGCATGCGCACTTTGGCCGAAGTTGTCAATGAACTCAACTCCGATCCCGACATCACACGCCGCTTTGGACAGAAAGGTCTCGGACATCGTAATCTCGGACGCGCCATTCAGATTCTGCTCGAACAAAGCGACACGCAGGAAGGCGAATGCATGTATGCCTACGACGTTTTCTCGGCCATTGACAAGGTTATTATTGATTATGTGCAGGATCAGAACGACCGCATTAAGTTTATGAATGACGTGAAAATCGCCCGTAAGCTGTATCGCGAAAATGTGATGACAGCCATTTTCAATGCGTATATGAATGAGGCAAATGCCATTGAAAAAGATGTAATGAATTATGTGAACATGATCATCGGCATTGATGCGAAAAATCTCGGTCCCAATAAAATATGGACCTATCAGGATCCGCAGTCGAAAAAACTGATCAGTATTAAGATTGACGAATCGTACATCAACAGTGTCGAAGATCGTCTGGGACTGAAAAGCGAAGAGCAGAAACAGAGCTTCAGAACTACGATTGCAAAAATCTACGGTCAGAAAATGAACACCGATCCGAATTACAATTTCATGGACAACAACGATCTGGTGAAAGCGGTTACCGATGTGCGCCTGAAGAGCGATATTGCCGGCGCCGGAAGCCTTGTTGGCGCGCTGTCGAACCGCAACAACGATGAAAACAATCGCCTGTACAATCGCATGATCGACACCATGATTAATGTGCTGGGCTATTGCCACACATGTGCTGAGAAAACGATTGAATATTTCTGCACGCAGGATGATACAAATTAGAAATACGAATCGATGTGGAAATATGGAGATGTGAAAATGTGCGGCTCACGTAAAACGTTACTCGTTCACCGATGTGAAAATGGGTGAAGAGAGATTTTACTGAGAATCCGTAACGATTGTAACGCGTAACGTGTAACGAACAAAAACGGAAAGCTGATATTTGATTTTTGAGCTGAACTAAATGACAAAAAGAGAAAAACATATTCCGTCGCTGACGCAGGAAGAATACATCCGCCGCGAGCAGGAGATCAATGAATTGCTGCGTGAAAATCCGACCATGTTCGATCCGGATGCGCGAAGTCATTCACTATATTTCATGCACGACTGGATGGTGCTTCCCGGATATCACACTCCGGCGCCCGATGCCCGATTGATGCTGCGTTCGCTCGAAGACTTGCTCGATAAAGATAAAAAGCGCGAAGAAGATGGCTTTACAAGGCGTATCAGGCTTGGGAAAATTGTAAAACCCGGCAAAGGCAAGAAAAGCAAAGTGGTGATTGTGCCTTCAACCACAGAGCCAAAATTTTATCACGACGACAGTATTACCGATGAAGATTCGACCGGTGGCTCTGGCGAAGGTGAAGAAGGCGAAGTGATCGGCAAACAAAAAGCACAGCCGCAACAGGGCGAAGGCGAAGGACAGGGAGCTGGACAAGGCGGTGGCGAGAGCCACGAAGAAGGAAGCGATGTGTATGATCTTGGAAAAATTCTGACTGAGAAATTTCAGTTGCCGAACATAAAACCCAAGGGCAGCAAACGTAGTCTGACGAAAATCACTTACGACCTGACCGACCGCAACCGTGGATTTGGTCAGCTTCTTGAGAAAAAAGCCACCATTAAGCGCATTGTAGAAACAAATATTCAGCTGGGCAATATTCTGCCTGGCGAGCCGGTTGATACCAGCAAACTCATCATTAGTCCTGACGATCTCGTTTACCGCATCATGTCGGCCGAAATGGATTTCGAGAATCAGGCGATTGTGTTTTTTGTGCGCGACTACAGCGGATCGATGCAGGGTAAACCTACTGAAGCCATTGCAACGCAGCATTTATTCATCTACAGCTGGCTGATGTATCAGTTTAGCAACAATGTGGTCAGCCGTTTTATTGTTCACGACACCGAAGCAAAGGAAGTCGATAATTTTCAGCAATACTATCAACTGCAGGTAGCTGGTGGAACCCGCGTGGCACCTGCGTTTGCGATGGTCAATAAAATTATCCAGACCGAAAACTTAGCGCGTGATTACAATATCTATGTTTTCTACGGCACCGACGGCGATGACTGGGACAGCGATGGCAAGGAACTGAATGAAGAACTGAATAAACTACTTCCAGTTGTAAGTCGCATCGGAATTACTGTTTCGAAGAATTCCTGGACTGGTGAAAACGAAACGACGGTTGAGAAAAACATTGCTCAATCGGGTATAGCTCAAAAAAGACGGAAGGAATTCCGCATCGATGGTTTCAACGCCGAAACCGCCGATGAAACCCGCATCATTGAATCAATCAAGAAACTGGTAAGCGAATAAGATGTATCTGTTAGATCAACATACCAAGGCCGTAATGGAGCAATGCAAGATCAGGGCGCAGGCGCAGGGTCTTGAATTCGGCAATGAAACACTCGAATACATTGTGACCAACAAAGACCTGCTCGAACTATCGCCAAAGGTCATGATTCCTACGTTGTACGATTTCTGGGTAAACGATGTGGAGGTGCTCAAGGAATATGGCAAATACAAACTCTATCCGTCCAATCCCTATGAAACCGTGATCAACAGCCGTCCGGCGATTTCGTTTTACAACGACAACAATCCGGACTGGATGAACATCATGATTTTTTATCATGTGTTGGCACATATTGATTTTTTCAGGCACAATCGGCTTTTCGAGCATACATGGAATGATGATTTTGTTGGAGTGGCGCTCAGCGACAAACGCCTGATCGAGTCTTACCGAAGTAAATATGGCCGCTGGACAGATTACATTATTGAGTTTACACGCAGCATTGATAATATAACCGGGTACTTCAAAACCTTGTCGCGGATGGATTATCCCTCGGAAATGGATCCGCAACCGATGGTTTCGTTTTATTTCAATCATTTTTTGCCTGATGTTCTGAAGGTGCAGGATCTGGCCATTTTTAAAGAACAAGAGCGATATAACGATCTCACTGAATCGCAGGGCGAGCTGGGAATCACAGCATTCTTTTCAGATATCAAGTCAAGACATACTGAATTTGAAAGCGCTTTCAAAAACTGGCATCCGACAGAGCCACCAACCGATCTGCTTGAATTCATCCGCGATCACAGCCCTTTCCTGAAGCGTGATGGCAACAATTGGATGAAAGCAATTCTGACGATTGTGCGTAATACAGCTCAGTATTTTGCGCCGCAAATCAGAACAAAAATATTGAACGAAGGCTGGGCCAGTTACTGGCACGACAAGCTGTTCAGAGGCGACGATCGCATTGTCGGGCACGAAGTAGGGTATGGGGTTTTGAACGCTGGCGTAACTTCGTTGAGCCGTGTTGGGCTGAATCCATACGCCATCGGTCTGCGATTAATTGAATATGTAGAAGACCTGGCCGAAAAAGGCAAGATGACGTTGGAGTATCAGCGGCTGCTGCTCACCGACGATAAAAATAAATTTGATCTGAAAACCGGAAACGGGCAGAAAGCCATATTTTCATTACGTGAAAACTTCAACGATTTCATGCTGATCAACACTTTTGTAACGCAGGAATTTGTTGATATGCATGATTTATTTGTTGTCGGGAAACGCCCCAATCCGGAAGAAGGCACCATTGAATATTACGTGAAAAGCAGAAAGGCCGCGGATTACAAGAAAATGCTTGTTGACAGTTTGTATCATCCGCCGGTTGTGCAGCCCGACACAAACAAGACTACAGATGAGTGCCTGTATCTTACGCATCAGTTCGAAGGGAAACAGCTGGTGCAGGAGTTTATTCCGGAAGTATTGAATGGGCTATGTTTTTTGTGGGGCGGCGAAGTGAAGCTTGAAACAACCGACATTGTAGTAAACCGCGAAGCTGAAAACGAAGATGAAATGTTTGAGTTCCGGAGAGTGCTCTATTCTTGTTCTGACAAGAAAATAAATAAAACTAATCTGTAGGGCTGGTCATGGTAAAGAAATCTAAAACATCGCAGAAACTGGGCGCCATCGACATTGTTGAACATGGCAAAAAACTCGAGTCCATCCTGAAACTCTCTCAGGGCTTGCGCGAAAAAGATCGTCGCATTCCGATGTCGTATAATGATTTTTTATTCATTGCCAACCTGAAGCCGGAACTTGTTTTCCGAAACATTTTTCAGCTTTTCTACGACATGGTGCATTATTACATTCCTGAAACCGAAGACGATTTTCCAGTGAGCGATGATTCGGTTGGTTTTTTAGGATACAATACCACCGACTTGCTTGAAAATGGGGTTGACGAGCCGTTTTTCGCTGATCGTGTTTTTGCAAACCGATTTATGAATCTTGCTAAAAGTTTCCGTCAGGGCATACAAAACAATCATATTTATTTTTTCGAAGGCCCTCCGGGCAGTGGCAAATCTACGTTTCTGAATAATCTACTGATTAAACTTGAAGAATATACCAGAATTCCTGAAGGCCGCCTTTTTAGTGTTTACTGGAAGATTGATCTGACGCGGCTGCGCAAAGGATTTGTAGAAATTCCAAATGAAGCTTTGGAGGATTTGTCCGACGAAGACAAAGAGAGTAGTAACTCTCTCATGTTCTCATGCCCAAACAATGATCATCCTATACTGATGATTCCGCGAGAGCTTAGGAAAGATCTTCTGAAGGAACTTTTGCTCGACAAGTCGGTATATAAGAAGTTTACCACATCGAAAGAGTATGAGTGGATTCTGAAAGATACGCCCTGTTCCATCTGCAGTTCGATTTACAATCAGCTGATCGATCAGCTGGATGATCCGGCCGAGGTTTTTAATATGATTTATGTGCGCCGCGTTGAGTTTAACCGTCAGTTCGGAAAAGGCATCAGCGTCTGGAATCCCGGTGATGAAGGGATGCGCGGGCTCATTGTGAATGAAAACCTGCAGCGATTTCTGAACAACTTTTTTCGCAGCGACGATATTCGTTTTGTTCATTCTGACCTGGCCTACACCAACAATGGAGTGTATGCGCTCATGGATATCAAAGACAATAATGTAAAACGCCTTGTCAATCTGCATGGTGTTATCAGCGATGGCGTTCACAAGGTTGAACATATTGAAGAAAAAGTGACGAGTCTGTTCATGGGGTTGCTGAATGCGGAAGACCGCAAGCATTTCGAAAACATCAGGTCTTTTCAGGATCGTATTATTTCTGTGACGATACCTTATGTTTTGGATTATGATACTGAGCTGAAAATTTATAAAAACAAATTTGGAAAAAATGTCGGCAGGATGTTTCTACCGCACGTTTTTGAAAATTTCGCCAAAATAATTATCAGCACCCGTCTCGATCTTGGCAACGATGTTTTGCAAAGCTGGATTTCCAATAAGCAATTGTACATCCGTTACACTGACGATGATTTGCTCTTGCTCAGAATGGACCTCTACAGGGGTTTTGTACCAGAATGGCTCACCGAAGAAGATGTAAAACGTTTTACCAAGCCTATAAGAAAGCGTTTGCTTGAATTGAGCGAAATTGAGGGCCAGAGCGGTGTTTCAGGCCGTCAATCGCTTTCGCTGTTCAATGAATTTGTTGCAAAATTCCGTGACAAAGGAGAACTGATAACAATGGGAAATGTGGCGGAGTACTTCCGGAATCTACAGGAAAAAACAGCTTCGATGGTTCCGAAAGGGTTTATTGATGCGCTTTTCAGATTATATGAAATTTCTATCCTCGAAGAAGTGAAAGAGGCGATTTTCAATGTAAATGAGAAACAGATCAAAGATGCCATCAGTAATTATCTCTATGCGCTCAACTTCGAAGTAGGTGAGACCGTTCGTTCGAAATATACGGATGATGAATTCACCATTACTGAAGCATGGTTGTACACCATTGAACAATATTTGTTTGGAGAAGGACTTACTGCAACTGAGATTTCAAGCCGGCGACGAGCCATTCATAAAGAATATATTGCACGTACGCTTTCGCAGGATATAAGAATTAAAAAAATGGATATCACCGAAACCGAACAGTTTGCACAGCTCTTTAAAAAATATGGCGACACGTTGAAAAAGCATGCCCTGGAGCCCTATATGGCCAACAGCAATTTCCGCCGCGCACTTACTGAATATCACACAGAGAATTTCAACTCGTATGATTCACGACTGAAAAGCGATATAAAATTTATGCTCAAAAGCATGCAGAAAAAATTCTGCTACTCTGCCGAAGGCGCTCTGGTAGCCGTTATGCACGTTGTCGAAAACAATCTGGCGGAAGTGTATAAAGACATTTAATCAAAGGTTGGGCGTAGTCTTTTTTAATGTTTTTGTTGGGATTAGTCTCCAGACTAATCCCAGCAGATTATCATTATTAGACTACGCCCAACCTTGAATACTTCACTGCCCTGTCTCATCCGTATGTAGCATGCAGCACGGTGCATTACAAAGCTTCGCCCTCGCCGTAAAGTCATTCTGTCACCCTTGTCACGCGTAACGCTTGTAACGACTGTAACGCTCCCCGCTTCCAGCGGGATAAATTCCACGTGTAACGAATTCATAATTTACATACATTTGTAAAATTTCATCCATGAGAATCTTCATCACCGCGATACTTGCTTTCATCAGCTTGCTGGCCTGCGCGCAGATTGCTGTTCCTGATTTTCCGACCCAAAGCGATCTTGAAAAATGGGATCAGTATAGCGGCTCGAAAAAGTCGGTGTATAATGGCGACAGTATTGTCGCAACCTGGCAGAATGGATTGCTGAATGGTCCTTATAAATCGTATTTTTCAAATGGACAGTTGAAAGCAAAAGGCGAGTTTAAAAATAATTTCCGCACCGGAAAATGGATCTTGTTTTCAAAAAATGGCAAAGGAAAAGTGGTGATTGATTTTACTGAGCAAGGCAATGTATTCCTGCATCGGGCGCGCATTCCGGGAAAAGGCGGCGTGCGTTTCGGCAGAGGAATAATCGTCAGCGCTATTCCTGAGTTCGATGCGTATTCGGACGATACAGCGCAAAAATATTTGATCAGCGCAGTCCCATTTCGTCGCGGATTAAAACATGGAATGGAAATCGAAAAATATTCCAGTGGAGCCATTCGGTCCGAAACTCAGTTCAGAAACGGGCTCTACGACGGGCTTAGAAAGATTTATCATACGAATGGCAAAGTGCAGTTTCAGTGCGAATACAGGGATGGTGTCCCGACGGGTCAACGCAAAGAATTTACGCCCGACGGAGCCTTGGTTTCTGCGCGGGTAATGGATATGTCTGGCTCATCGCAGTCATCTTTTTATCTGGATCCTTTCGACATTTTTATGGCTTCTAAGAAGTTCTACTATTCCGATACAATCTTCGATGCCACGTCTTTGTTTTTTCGTCCTGATTCTGCAGCGCCATTGTTCGATGTCCTGAACGACGCATTCATAAAAGGGAATCTGTCAGTTTATGCCGATGATGAATTGAGAGAAATTTATTTTCCCATGCACGACAAGCCCGATCTGAGCGGTCTGAGTGTCGAAGATGGTAGTTATAAAAACCTGCGCGGATTCATTTATAAAGTTGATGAAATTTTTAATTCGCAAACATGGCTGATGTATAAACTGCCTCTGGCAATCCAGCCTTTGTCTTCGTTTGAGAGAAATGATTCACTTATTTTTCATGGCGGTCCCTGGCTTTATTTTCCGCAACTTAGGACTGAAATTCCTGCATCGAATTATCATTTTAGTTTTTTCAAAAGCTTCAGTTACCCGTATATTACCGCGATGCAATTGGGTTTGATGCCGCATCAGACCGATTATTCCGATCCCGAAAAAATTGCTGCGGAACAACTTCGCTCAGTCCAGTTCGAACACGAATTGTGGCGTCTATTCTATGGTTTGGATAAACAATGGCAAGGGTGGTGATAGCAGCAGTCAGTTGTGAGTAAATTTTCCAACTTTCACTTTCACTTTCACTTTCACTTACCACTTACTCCTTACTCCTTACTCCTTACTCCTTACCACTGGCTCCTGACCACTATTCCACAAACAGCACCAGCCCTTTTAAATAAAACCCTTCAGGGTGAAACAAAGAATGTCCGTGACATGCTGCCTGTGAGGTTTGAGCAATCACGCGTACCTTGCGGCCAGCCGAAATAGCAGCGGCAGTTATAGCGCCATTGAAATGATTGCGGTCGACCACTTGCGAGCAACTGTAGGTAAATAAGTATCCGCCACTTTTTATTTTTGATAATGCTTCGGCATTGAGTCGTTTGTAGCCCTGAATGGCATTGTGTCTTGCGTCTACGCGCTTTGCATAAGCGGGAGGATCCAAAATAATCAAATCAAATTCTCCGGCCGGCATTTCTTTCAGATAGTCCAGCGCATCTTTTGCTACGCATGGATTTTTTTCAGGATCAAAATTATTCAATGACAGATTTTGTCTGCACAATTCCATTGCTTTTTCAGAACTGTCAACTGTTACAACCTGCTGAGCACCGCCGGCAAGCGCATACACCGAGAATCCACCGGTGTAGCCAAACATATTCAGCACTTTGCGATCTTTGGAATATTCCTTCACCATCTGCCTGTTTTCGCGCTGATCGATGAAGAATCCGGTCTTCTGTCCTTCACTCCAGTTGACAAGAAACTTGTTCCCGTTTTCAATAATTTCATGCGGAAGTACAGGTTCAGAGCCGAGAAGCAGCTTTGCCCCATTCTCTTTAGTACTTTTGCTTTTTGAGACAATGGTTTTTATATCATCTTTGCAAGCCTCTGACAGAGCGGCTGACAGGACGTGGGCTATGTTTTCCATTCCGGCTGTATGAAATTCCATGACGGCTACGCCGTTGTAGAAATCAACAATCAGCCCTGGAAGTCCGTCGGCTTCTCCGTGAATCAGGCGAAACACATTATTGTCCTTGCGCAGCAGATCAAGGCTCTGGCGATATGCCCAGGCCGTTGCAAATTTCTTCGTAAAAAACTCGTGATTGATTTCTTCTTTTTGAAATGTCAGAATGCGCGCAATAATACTGCTTTCGCCATATTGGCCTATGGCAAGAAAATGATCGTGATTGTCGTACAAATCAACCAGATCGCCTTCTTTCGGTTCACCTTCAATGCGTTTGATAGCACCCGAAAACACCCAGGGATGAAAGCGGTTGAGTGATTCAATTTTCCCTGTTTTGAGAATGAGACGGGCGGTGGGTTTGATATTCATGAGATTTAATTTTTATAAACAAAAACTACAGGGCAACTTTGCATCTTTTTCCTGCATAATCAACTTCAATGCTTTTGGATGCAATGCTTTCCAGTTAAGAGAACAACACTTTTTCAGGCAGCTCCCGCGAGATTTTTATAACATCGGGCTGCAGACAAAAATATTTTAGAATCGGTGCTTTCGCGACACAAAGGTAATTGATGTTGGGGAAAAAGTTGCCTTTGCTTAATAATAAATTTCTGTTTATATGTAAAAGACAATGAGTTATTCATGTTGACTTCATATGATGCATCATGCATATGATTTGATGGATGTTAACCATTTGTCACCTGCTAAAATATGGCCAGGGTATAATGTCATTGTATATTTGCTCACTCTTGAACATTGGAAGAATGATAACCATGTTGTAAACTTTGGAGGGAATTAGAATGAATCGTAATCTATTGGTTTTATTTGTTTTTGTGGCAGTGGTATCTGCTTCATCGTTTGCCCAGAATGTCGGCATTTCAAGTACAGCTATTGTGCCTGATGCGTCATCGATGCTTGAAATCCGAAGTACCAATAAAGGTTTGCTAATACCAAGAGTAGCTTTAAGTGCCACCAGCTCAGCATCTCCGGTAACTGCTCCGGCATTAAGTCTGCTGGTTTTCAATACCGCTTCGGCAGGCGATGTTACCCCAGGTTACTACTACTGGGACGGCTCGAAATGGGTGCGGATGCTTAGTGGGTCAATGTGCTTGACTTTGCAACAAGCATATGATGGTTGTAGTGGTTCTGGTTCAGGAAGAAATATAATTATCAGCGGAACAAACAGTGTGAATCTTTCTGATGCAAATGCAAGCTCTATTGGTTTTAAATCTACACATAGCAACAACGGCGTCGCAGTTTCAGCAGATAACACGAGTACTTCGGTACAATATGCTACTATACAAGCTACAACCAACTCTAACTATGGAACTGTTGGGAGCGTCACTCCTCCTACGTCAGCAGTCATGGGCAATTCGAGTGGTTTGGCTTACGGTGTGAGTGGCCAGATTGCTGCCACTGGATCTGCACAATCAGCTATATATGGAAACAACCTGCGCACTACGGGCGGGCATGGAGTGTATGGTATAGGTTTTAATGGAACAGTTGGTGAGTCAAATTATCAGGCTGGCTATGGAGTATTCGGCAGGAATTATGGGACGGCAACTACCAGTAATGCTGTTGGAACTTATGGTAGAGGATACATGGGTGTTTGGGGCGAAACAGTTGATGGACAAGGTGCTGGTGTTTTTGGACAGAATGCTAGTTCTGGGACAACCTATAAAAATGTTGGGGTTTGGGGATTGGGTTGGGTCGGAGTTTATGGAGTGTCAAATAATCTTGGCTCAGCTGGATATGGGTTGTACAGTGTTGGCATGTTTGCAGCTACAGGAGCAAAATCTTTCGAAATTGATTACCCATTTGATCCTGGAAATAAAATCCTGCGACACTTTTCAATGGAGTCTCCTGAAGTACTGAATTTGTACAGAGGAAATGTCGAGCTGGATAGTCATGGTGAAATTGAAGTCCAATTGCCCGACTACTTTGAAGCAATCAACATTAACTTTTCATATCAGCTGACACCAATTGGCGCGCCGGCTAGTGGATTGTATATAAAGCAAGAAATAATAGACGGATCTTTTATTATTGCTGGGGGCAACGCCGGGCAAAAAGTTTCCTGGGTTGTTTATGCCGAGCGAAATGACAAGTATATTCAAACATATCCTGAGGTGAAAAATGTGATTGTCCAGAAAAAGGTGCCTGATACCTACCTGATGCCTGAACTGTGGGGACAACCAAAATCTAAGAGCGTTTTCACTGGCCCTAAAACTGAACCAGGTCAGATGCTTACACCTGATTCGAAGCTCATTCAATCAGAATTGCCAATTCTTAAATCTGGTGAAAACGACTCAATAGAAAACAATGAGTGAATCCCGAACCCAAAAAAGTATGAATTTTCGCATTCAATTATTTGCGGTTATTAGTTTGTTCACAGTATCAGCTGCAGCACAAAACAACGCCCTAATTCTCAACAACGCAGTGGTCATCAATCTCAATGCGGGCGGCGTTCTTTCTATCAATCAGAGCAACGCAGCAGGTATTTCGCTGATCGGTACTGGCACAGGATTTATACAAAGTGAGAATGAAACAAATCGTGTTGCATGGCTCATAAACAGTGGCACTGGCTCCTTTGTTATTCCGTTCGGAGTTGCTGCAACCGGTTCGAAAATCGACATGTCCTATAATATTACAACGGCCGGATCATCAAGCGGGACGCTCATTGCAAGTACATATGCTACGGCAAACAACAATACTGTTTATCCTGCGGTTTATTCGCCGGTTGTTGCAAACATGAATCTACTTGGCTCTGGTGGCGATCAGAGCCTCAGTGCAGTTGATCGTTTCTGGATTTTGAGAAAAGAAAACTGGACTTCAAATCCTGCAAGTTCACTCACGTTTAGTTACCGGGATGTTGAATTTGCACCTTCAAATACAATCAGCGAATCGGGGTTACTTGCACAATATTGGAATGGTACTCAATGGACTCCTTCGTGGAATTCTGGCACAGCGCTGTTTGGCGTTAATAATGCGGCGGCTAATCAGGTGAATTCAATCGATGCCGGAAGCGGAAATTTTTATACCTGGATGCTCGCAGAAAAGCCAGCTTCGTTGCCTGTCGAAATTGCAAGCATTGATGCTGATTGCAATTATAAAGGGAACCCGGTTATACGATGGGCCACTCTTTCCGAAACAAACAATCACTATTTCACAATTGAGCGTTCATCGGATGCGCTTAGCTGGGACAACGTAGCTGAGATTCCCGGAGCAGGTAATTCCAATACTCCGCTTTTCTACAACTATACCGATTCAGGTACCATAAATCAAAGCTTTTATTATAAGTTAAGTCAGACAGATTTTGATGGTACCGAAAGTGAGGGCTGGGTGATAGAAGCGAAATGCAGCAATAACATTAACACCACTGGCTATAACATATTTGCATATTCCGATGATGCTCATGTGATTCACATGCAGTTTTTCAATCCGGATGAAAGTCCTGCTTTGATAAGGATTTTCGATATGCGCGGACGACTCGTTTTTCTGCAGCAAATTGCGGCTGTTGCAGGTCAAAATGAAATCACAGTCAGCAATCTTTTTCAGGATGCTGTTTATATGATCAGCATTAATGGTAATCGCCTTAGTGAAAGCAAAAAAGTGTTTCTGCAATAATGCTTTTTGGTGATTGAGTTTTTAAATATTCTCATTATAAGAATGGAAAATTAAATCAAAGAAACGGCCGCCCCGGGTCATTGGGCAGCCGCTCTGTTTTAAGTCATGATTTTATATGGGTTAAAGGGTTATCAGTTTTCGTGTCTCACTGTTACCGTTTGAATCTTTGATAACTAAGAGCAGCATTGCGCCCTTATTTCCGTAGTATTCAACGGAAGACTCAATCTCTTCCGGATTTATGAGCGATTCATGGATTATGCTGCCTGAAACATCGTGCAATGAAACAAAAACGGGCTGGTCCAACTTTGAATTCAGGGTGAAGTAAATTAAATCTCCGTTCATCCAGACATTCTCAATCATTGAGTTGGAGCTTGTTTCGGAAAATTGTTCAATAAATAATGGACTGAATATTTCGTACTGGCCGTCATAATCGATTTGTGTGAGCCGGTAATAATAGTCTTTTTCGATCCCGAAATCTTCATATTCGTAGGTTAGCAGTATGTTGGAATTTCCGGCACCAGGAAGCGTCTGTAGTATTTCATAGGTCGTTCCATCTTCAGATCGTTCCACAACGAATTTTGCATTATTGGTTTCACTGGCTGTGGACCAGGAAAGCAGGTTGCTTTGACGGGTCTCATTGTGAATTCCGCTGAAATCCAGCAGTTCTACCGGGAGTGGAAAATAAACCGGCGTTACTCCGCTGATTGAAATGTCGCCGGTTTTTACGGCCCAGAATCCAGATGTGCTGCGGGTGTAGGCAACAACTTTGAAATGCAGGGTGTCGCCTTTGCTCAATATAAAGCTGCCGGCAATATCGCGCACATTGTTGTTGAGTTGACCCGTAATGGTTGTGTCAGTTTGCCAGGTGCCGTTAATTCCCATTTTGTACATAAGAGAAAGATTATCCCATTTATAGAGGTTCCCACTCTGGTTGATGCGGAAAAGATAATTGACCGTGATGACCGAATCGGTGGTGGCTTTGAGTGGTGGCAGCAATAATTCGCAGGTCTGACCGGAAACGGACCACTGTGACGGCTGCACGGAGCCGCAGGTTGTCTGATAGGTCATCGGATTTGAAAAATCAACGACATAGTTGGCGCTGAGGGTCATCGGTGTGATGAAAAGGGCAAGGATGAGTATAGTGGTTTTCATTGTTATTTAGATTAAGTCTAAATACAAATATACACTCTCAAAAGGCGAAACCTACAACGGAGTTGTTAATGAAACATGGCTTTGTTGTTAATCTTCAGGACGTATGATAATTGTCATGTGCCGTCTGCAGCGCTGTTTGAACATTACATGCGCTGCTTTATTCGACAAAATGGGACCTGTAGATTCACAATTTATGGTTAATGGTTTGAAAAGTATTTTATGGCACGAGTCCAAATTATCATGATTGAGTATGTTTTTAAAAAGAAATCTTAACGATTTTGCAACCCTTCATTTTTTCAAAAGACATTGGAGTAAATGAAGTTCAAAATGAAAACAAAAATTATTTTAGCTGCAATGGTTGTGATCACATTGGCCTTGCAGTCATGCTTTCATCCATATCGAATTGAAGGCAATTGCAATGTGATAACTGTTCATCGCAATACCGGCCAGTTTACGGCAGTCGAAAGCAGTGGTTCGCTCGATGTGAAAATTATTCGTGACACCGCATGCTTTGTCGAGATTGAGGGAGAAGAAAATCTGATTCCTTATATTGATACAGAGGTGCACGATGGGACATTGATTATTGACGTTGCACATCGGCGCAATCTTGACCCCAATTATCCAATCGTCGTTTATGTGCATGTGCCAGATCTTGAAAGTATAGAGCTGTCGGGCAGTGGAAGCATTGAGTCTGACTCGCTTTCAGCGCAGCACATGGATGTTCGCCTGTCGGGCTCTGGCGATATAAGTCTGCAGCTTGTTGCAAACACCGTGGATGCTACGATTTCCGGCTCGGGCGACATTAACCTCTCGGGGTCAGCCACCAGCGCCGATTTCAAAATATCAGGCTCCGGTGACATTCACGCTTACACTTTTCCTGTCAGCGAATGCATGGCCGATATTTCGGGTTCGGGAAGTATGTACCTCACTGTTTCGGACCTGCTTGATGTTGTGATTAGCGGAAGCGGCAATGTCCATTATTATGGCACCGCTGCAGTTAGTGTCAATGTATTAGGAAGTGGTCAGGTTATTCATCATTGAAAAACTCAGTATGAAAAAATTTGTAGTTTTATTTACCTGGCTGAGTATTTCGCTGTATGGTTTTTCTCAAAGCTATGATATGGAAGCTGGCATCAGGTCGGGACTGAGCTCGGGTGTTTCGTTGCGTGTTCTTACAGGTAGTGATGACTGGGTCGAAGGCATGTTGTTCAGCCGAAACCATGGAATTCAACTCTATGTACTCAAAGGGAAAAATACACCGCTTTTGCTTTGCCGCAATTGGCCATTAACAATGCAAACCGCATTTGGAGCGCATATCGGAAATACCCGTTCAGCTTATTCGCCGGAAGAATTCTATTCTGCATACCGGCAGGTACCGGTGATCGGGGCCGATTTTTTTCTGGCAGCCACTTATAATTTCAACAGACTTCCGCTAAGCTTTTCGTTAGATTATAAGCCATTCGCGGAATTTGTCCCTGATCGTTTTCTGCGCGTAAATCTTTGGGATTTTGGTTTCAGTATTCGTTATCACTTCACATCAAAAAAATAAGAAAATGAAAAAAATAATTCTTTCGCTTGCCGCTTTTCTGATGCTTACAATGGGTTCAATAGCTCAGAATGACAGTATTCAGACCGATGAAATCAAGACCTTGTTTGGTAGCCACGACCACAGCAACGGATGGTATGTCGGCCTTGGTGGCGGTTATTCGCAAATCGATGACAAGAATGCTTTTACCACTTCGTTCAGGTCGGCCTGGATAATCAATCACAGCTTTGCCATCGGACTTGCAGCCACGGGTTTTTCAAACGATCTGTATGTCGGACATGAGTCCGGATCCGATTATTCGAGCGTGCAGGGTGGCTATGCAGGACTTTTGTTGCAGCCGGTTATTTTTCCGAAATTTCCGGTGCATGTGTCTTTCCCTGTTTTGCTGGGTGTTGGAGGCGCCATGTCGTTATCGACTTATTATAACGAGCCATGGGAGCCGTATTGGGATATCAGGGACGAATCTTATTATTTTATAATTGAGCCTGCAGCAGAAATTGAGCTGAACCTGATTAAGTGGATTCGCTTGTCGGCCGGCCTGTCCTATCGATTCACAACCCCATTGAATTTATACGGATATAGTGACGATGTACTGCGCGGATTTGGTGGAAATGTGACCTTGTCGTTTGGGAAATTCTGAAAACCAGAAGTAAAGTATTTGAGTTCCCGGTCGCTACCCACTCTAGACTTTTGTTCGCTTCGAAAAACTTGCTGTGATAGCTGATAAAACCTGCTGTCACACTGAGACATCCAGCGATGCGCGCCTCGCAACCTAAATAAAAAATGACACAAAAGCTGCTGTCACGCTGAGCCCCGCCGCTGTCACATTGAGCGGAGTCGAAATGTCGGCAGCGGGATAAACTCCGTCGAAGCGTCGGCAGAGAAAATCAAGAAGTGTGTCATTAGCAGTGATGCCACATTGAGCATTATTTAACTACGGACATCATCGTATCGAAGTGAGGCAGCAAAGCCAGTCTTCAACGCTTCGACGGAGTTTATCCTGCGGAAGGCATGACTCAATGTGACAGCAGCGAATCAGGATGATAGCAGGATCAGCGTGACCTTTATACATGTCGATATATTTGTTAAAACGGGTTATTAGTATGCTTTTTCGTAATTAAATAACAATTCCGATGTAATTAGTGTAGCTAAAACAATTAAATTTGTATGTGATACAATTCTATTTGTCTATGAAAAGCGTTTTTATTATAATAGTAATATTTGCCGGCATTTATCAGTCAGCCGTGGCGCAGGGTACAACAACAGCGGTATCGGCGGTTTCAGCGGTTTCAGCGGATTCTGTACAGATGGTTCCCGACATGTCAAAAGCGGACGAGTTGTTCCTGTTCAAAAACAATGACGGAATTTCAGCAGAAAGCAATTTGGTAATTTGTAAAATAGCGGTGAAAAATTGTAACACGTATTTTCCTTTTAGTTCAATGCCAGATTGCTGTCCAATGTCTGTCGTATGTCAGAAGCTCAAAAAATCCGTCATGCTGGCTCAGATAAGATGACCGGTAATGGTTCAATGTGAAGGCTGCTTCTGAAAAGAGGCAGCCTTTTTTGGTGCAAATAAACTCAATGAATGCAGCTACAATTACTGTAAATAAAAAAAGCTGCCCAAAGGCAGCTTTTTTTATTTTGAGCGAAAGGCACTATTCCTCGCCGCCTTCCTGGGCTGCTTCCCATTTTTCCATGGCAGCATCCATTTCTTCTTCAAGTTTTTCGGAGCAAGCTTCGCCGGCTTCGTTGAATTCTTTCAGCTTTTCTTCGTCGTCTTTGTACTTGTCTTCGAGCTGATCGAAAAGTTCGTCACATTCTTTCCATTTAGCTTCAACGTCATTTTCGCTTGCATTGTCATTCAGCATAGTAATAATACCGTTGCCGCAATCGCATACTTTTTCAGCATCGTCTTTCGGGCCACCACCGCATGATGCGAAAACACCGATACCCAGAAACAAAACCAGTAATTTCCAATTCATAGTTATAAGGATTAATAAGGGCCTACTCTGTTAAAAATCGTTTTTCGGCTTCCACGATGTAATGCAAATATAAATAAATATTTTAACCGGAGCTTTGCAGCTTTTATTGTATTCCCGGGACTTCGCCCCGGGCGATGATCCGATGCGCTATCAGCTTTTCTCACGGCTAAACGTAAAACGTGATATGGTCGCCTCATAACCTCAAAATGGGCGCGCGTCTCCTGACGCGTGACACATTTTCAATCTTGACCTTGACATCTTTAACGGGTGCTGCGCACGTTTTACCCGAGGCCTTGCCATCGGCTAATGTATTTTGCGCTGGAATTTACTCCGCCGAAGGCGGAGGCGCATCTGATGGAGCTCCGCAGCTCTTTTTTAGTAGCTTCGCCACTGACGACTGGCCACTCACCACTGACCACTATTCAAGCAGTCCCACCAGATCTTCGCTGCTGATGTTGCTGCTGAAGCGCCGGTTGATGAAATTATTGAACAGATCCATCTTCTTTTCCTGAAGGGCAATAATTTTTTCTTCTATGCTGCCTTCGGTAATAAACTTATAAGAAATCACTTTTTTATTTTGGCCGATGCGGTGCGTGCGATTAATGGCCTGCTGCTCCACAGCCGGGTTCCACCACGGATCGAGCAGAAAAACAAAATCGGCCGCAGTGAGATTCAGGCCGACTCCACCAGCTTTAAGCGAAATCAAAAAGATCGGATAATCATATCCTTTCTGAAATTGCTTAATCATGTTTTCGCGTTGCATGGTGTTGGTCTGACCAGTCAGCATCAGAAATGGAATGCCTTCTTCTTCGAGCCAGGACGCATATAAGGTGAGGTGTTTTACAAACTGTGAGAAGATGAGCAATTTGTGTCCGCCGCTTAAAACTTTTTTTATGCTTTCAGTAACCTGATCAAATTTTCCGGAACTGCCATCGTATTCTTTTTCCGTAATGCCCGGATGATTTGCAAGCAATCGCATGCGCATCAGTCCTGACAAAATGATCATGTAGGCTTTGTCTGCGCCATATTTCTTTGTGCTTTCAATAATGTAATTTCTGACTTCCGATTTGCGCTTCTCATACACTTCCTGTTGCTCCGGCGTCATCGGACAAAAATGAATTTTTTCTGTCAGTGTCGGCAATTCTTTGGCAACTTCATTTTTCGTGCGTCGCAGAATAAATGGGTTGATGATTTGCCTGAATTTTTTCTCCGAAGATTTGGAACCTCGTTTTTCGATGGGCTGGTAGAAGTGGTCGCGGAAAAATTTCAGGTCACCCAGCAAACCTGGATTGACAAACTGAAGTTGTGACCATAAATCGATCAGACTATTTTCAACAGGAGTGCCGGTAAGCACAAAACGCTGTTCAGCATTGAGTTTCGAAACTGCTGCAAATATTTTGCTTTCCGGGTTTTTTATATATTGACTTTCATCGAGAAACACAAAACGGAAATTGTATTTACTCAGTTTTTCAAAGTCGTTGCGGACAGTTCCGTAGGTTGTTAGCACCAGATCGTATTTTTCAATCTGTTTGGGATTAAAGCGTCGGCCAAGACCCGTGTAATTTAAGGACTTCAACTCCGGAGCTGTTGTTCTGATCTCATTTTCCCAGTTGTGCACCAGCGATAACGGCATGATGATGAGCGAAGTTTTTGTGTGGTGAACAACGGTTTCGGTGCTGAAAACATCAAGTTGTGTTTTTGGCACCATCACGGGTGAACTCTTTTTCATTTTCAGCAGAAAAGCCAGCACCTGAATGGTTTTACCTAATCCCATGTCGTCGCTCAGACATCCTCCGAAATTGTTTTTATGCAAAAACATGAACCAGCTCATACCTCGCAGCTGATATGGGCGCAGCTCTTTTTTCAGACCTTCAGGCGCGTCTTCAATTGCGAAGTCTCCAATTCCAGCTGTTTCAAGAAATTTTTCAACGCGGTTGTTTCCCTCCAGAATATTGCTGATGAAACCATATTGACTTTTTTTCACACGCACGTTTTCGCCAACAGGTTTGCTGATAAGTGCCAGATCATGAAACTTCGAGAACCATTCTTCAGGCAATATCGCTATGGAACCATCGGGCAGCACCAGCTCACGATTGTTTTCCAGAATGTTTTTCCGCAATGCACTGAAAGGAATTCTGAAGTCGCCGAACAAAACATATATCTGAAGATCGAACCAGTCGCGATCTTCTGTAAACTGCTGCTGGAGCTCAATTCGACCAGTAAAGAATTTGCGGTTTAGCAACTGAGCTATATCAAATCCTTTCTCCTGCAACAATTCGGAATTATCATTAACGAAGTTGACAATGTTGTATAATTTCTCCGAAGAACTTTTATTCTCATCATCCAGCTGCACCTGAAATGGAGCGAAATACGAACCATGCACAGGCAACAGTCCATTATCCTTTAACCAGTCAACAATTGCGTTCTCGAAATTCCTGTCACGCCGTATCACATCAAATGAAAAACGGTCGCGGTGTTTTTGCAATGATACATGAGATAGAATATTGGAATCAAGCTCAAATTCCACATCATCGTAGCGAAACCGAAGCATTAGCATAATTTCGTTTTGCAGCGTTGTTTCGATGCGTAAGACAGGAACAGGATTCTTATTATATTCTTTATGTTCAATCCCTTCCAGTTCGAACGGGTACAATGCGATGATCTGTTTTACAAACTTTTTCAGATAATTTTCTACCTGAGATTGCTCAACCACAACTTCGTCTTTGGTCAGGAATGGCTGAATTTTTTTTCCGTCAACATTATCCGAAACCTGAATGAACTTATTATCCATAATGAGCCAGCACGGATCATAATTGAGGATTAAAGTATTTTTATCGGTAAGTTTTACCTTTTTTCCTGAAAGCTCTGTCGTGATTGAATAATGCATTTCTCCGCCAATAAATGCAAACTTGAATTTTACGTGCATTTTATCAATCAGAGGAATGATGGGCTTTTCGTTGATGATATCCTGAATATCGCCTTTGAAATAGATCGGAATTTGATTGTCGGCCAGAATGCTGATGGCCATGTCCGTTTTATTCCGAAGATGTTTGACAACCCGGCGCATCAGATTGTTGTCGCGATTTACTTCTTTTTCAAAATCAATCGGTCTGAATCGGTTGTGTCCGATGATGCGTGCCAGCGATTCATTTCTGCATTCGTCAAGAATCGTAAGCACCATGTACTCGGCGTTGTTGTATTCTTTGGTATAGTGATTTACAGTGCTGGCCGCAACACGAATGTGGTTGTAGGCAAACATCCCGTTGTTCATAATCTGCACTGCATACGCTTCCAGACGCCAGCTATAGGTGGCGGAGTGTACAATTGCAAAGACTAATTTATAATTGGTTTCGGGCTTTTGAATCACGGTTCCGGTAAATTAGAGCAAAGGTAATATTAATGTTAAAGCAATCGGGTAATTTCGACAAAACTCCTTTTTTGTTCTATGTTCAGACTGTAGGTTCATGAATCCTTATACAAATTCGATCTGGATTTAGTGTTTTTGAAATCATTTGTACATTTGAATTGATAATCCCCCCATGAAAAAAGCAATAATAGTTTTTATTTTTTCGGCAATATTTCTTGCTCATCTGAACGCTCAGATGCAAAACTTTCCGGACGCTCAAAAAGCAAACACAATAGTTTCTTTTCATCAGTGCGAGCTCCCAACTGGAATTGGCGATTCCAATCAGCGCATTCTTGGCATCAAGGTGTATTCATCCGAAAATACTGCAACCCTTTCGCAGGTGGCCATGAAGATGACAGGCACTACCAATATCAGCGATGTAATGGCTGTTAAGCTTTATTTTACGGCCGATTCCAACCGTTTTTATTCGGGTACCGGAAGTGTACTTCTTGATTCAGAAAGACCAATATCCGGTGCAATTTCCTTAAGTTGTAATCAGGCTTTGAGCGCTGATACCAATTATTTTTGGATTGTTTACGATGTGAGCTCATCTGCCACAGAAGGCAATCTGTTAGATGCCGTAATTGATTCCGTTGTTGTGAGTGGAAAAGCATATACAGCTGCCAATCAGAGCGGGGCGAGAACAATATTGCTCGCCAACACACTTCTTTTTAGCTGCAACGATGCGGGGTCTAAACATTACCGAATTCCAGCCATAGTAACAGCACCCGACGGATCCCTCATTGCAGCTACGGATAAGCGATGGAATAATTCTGCCGATTTACCAAACGACATTGATATTCTCATCAGTCGCAGTACTGATATGGGCGAAACATGGTCTGCTCCTTTGACCATTGCAGGCGCCGATACCACTATGGGGTTTGGCGATGCTGCTTTATGTGTCGATAAAACGACCGGAAATATTATTTGTCTGATGGCCTCGGGTCCCGGTTTGTGGACTTCGACAGCGGCATATCCGATTAAAATTATGCAAAGCATTAGCACCGACAATGGCACCACATGGTCATCGCCTGCGGATATCACCCAAATGATTTATGGTGCTGGTTGCAACAACGGCATCACAACAACCTGGCTGGGTGCTTTTGTCGCTTCGGGTAGTTTTGTGCAATTCAGCAATGGTCGCCTTGCCGCAGTGATAGCGGCGCGCAGAACTTCTACGACCTCGCTTGATAATTATATGATTTATTCCGACGATCACGGAATCACCTGGAATGTAAGCATCGATCGGGCTAAAGCTGGAGGAGACGAAGCAAAAATGGTGGAGCTTGCCGATAGCACAATTCTTATGAGTATCCGGAATGCGGGTTACCGTTGCTTCAATAAATCGTCTGATTATGGCTTGAACTGGGGCGTTGCATATGTTGAAAATGAAATTACTGATCCATTTTGCAACGGTGATATTCTTAGATACACTTGTGTAAATAATCAATTTTCGAAAAACCGAATTCTTCATTCAATTCCATTTGCAGCCAACCGGACAAATGTATCGGTTCTGATGAGCTACGATGAAGGAAATTCGTGGCCGGTGAAAAAGACTATTTATTCAGGACCATCTGCTTATTCATCGCTCTGCGTGCTGCCGGACGGTACTATCGGAATTTATTACGAGGTTGGAGAATATGAAATTTACCAAATGTATTTTACAAGATTTTCGCTCGATTGGCTAACCGATGGTGCCGATCATTTTTCCCCTCTGGATTAACGTCTGATGATTCGGAGCTGGGAATACTGCGGCTCCGGAAGTATTGGGTGCAAAGAGATTCAACACTTGCCGCCAGCTGGCGGACACTGCTAATGACTCAATTGTTTAAAATTCCGAAAATCAATAAAAAAAGTCTAATGAAGTTCCCAGTCTCCGCGTGTCCACAAGCTTTGCAGGTGGAAGCCGGTATCTCATCTTATGCTATAGGCTTTTTATTATTGATTTTCGCTATGGCAAACATCGGTATTTGAGTCCCACTTTAGGTGGTGCATGTATTGTGTAATATTATCTTGTCCTTATATTTAGGTTTTTAAATGTAAAATCAGGTGAGTTCGGCGAATTTGCCTTGATTTCAGCTTAATGAGTCCTTATATTTGAAAGTTAATCAGAATAATTCTGGTTAAAACTGGTGTTAGGGTAAAAAGATTATTTCTTTTCTTCTCCGACAGAAGGGTTTGCAGACTTGGGGCGTCGGCAAATTGTCCGCAATACCAGAGATGGTTTCTTAATCTGTTATATCTGGGCTTTCAGTCCCGGTGCTTTTCGTAAGAAATTCACTGGTTTTAATCTGTATTACCCAAATTGCCTCAAGAATGAAGAAACTGTTTACCCTGCCACTTAAAACTGCATCCGGAAAGAAACTTTTTACAGCCATAACAGCGTTGCTGCTTTTGACTTTTGCGCTTTCAGAAAACATGAACGCGCAAACAGTTGTTTTTTCAGATGACTTCAACTCTGTTACCAGCGATACCTATACAACCAGCGGAGCGATAGGGACCAGTGCATGGTCGGTGATCCGTGGCGGCGGAGATTTCGGCGCACGCCGCAGAGCCACAGCCCCCAATTGCATCGAGTTGAGCAACGATGTCAGCGGAACGGCCAATGCTGCCAATTGGGTATTTGCCTACACAAGTACTGCATCGTATGGGAGTCCTTACAACACGGTGTTGTCATCAAATCCCGGAATAGTCACGTGGACTTTCAATATGAAGTCAAACCGGACAACCGCATTGGCCAATCCAATCGGCGATCTGACAAAATACTCCTGCGCCTATGTGTTGGGCTCCTGACTTGTCCGCCCCTGTTGCCATGTTGAAAAATCGCTATTGAAAATCAGTTAGTTGTGACAAAAAATGATGAAATTTGTCGCACTAAGGAGATATTATGTATCATATCAGGGTGGTGAAAACA